>JACKZZ010006044.1_pt1 | contig 57648 bp, 27 predicted proteins | sample 8027871 | NCBI WGS metagenome assembly JACKZZ01 (sample SAMN15724774, study PRJNA655200) | protist metagenome | isolation source: fluorescence activated cell sorting (FACS) single amplified genomes of... | place: USA: West Boothbay Harbor, Gulf of Maine | collected 2000-07-19
TGCAAGGAGGTTCATCTTGAAAACAGTTTTGGGCTGAGTTTTGGGGGGGTTATGGAGGGGCGGGAGATGAATATTTTGTCACTGCAAGATGAGATCGAATTAGGTTCCCTGACGGATAAAACTAAGTCGAGTTCCAAGGAGAATAGTCTTAGTTCGGACACGCAAGCTTCTGCTGTGGCGTGTCAACTTGGGTTCGGTTCCGAGGTTCTCCACGTTGTTATACTCCGGAACTTCAGGGAGAGTGAGGAGAACATGCGGGAGACGTTGGATAGTTTGTGCTGCAGCAGCGGCAGTCACAATCACAACGACACGCGTAATAGTGATACTACCGCTAAATCTACTTTCGCCAAAGAGTTCGTCGTCGTTGTCCTTGCTATGGAAGAACGTGAGGGTATTCAAGCCCAAATCAGGGCGAAAAACTTGTGTTTAGCTTATCATGGGAAGTTTAAGGCGATCTTTGCGACTTTTCATCCTGATATCTCAATGGGTAGTAGTACGCAAGCCGATTCAATTTCAGTATCTGCATCTGATTCGGAAATCCAAACTCCTGGAAATCCCTCCGCCAACGCCCAGTGGGCTTTACTGAGGTTCAAACAATACCTTTTTGGCCACCTGGTCCAGGAGCAGGGGGAGAGGCTGAGAGCAGAAATTAAGCAGAATATTAATAAGAGGAAACTAAGAAATGGTTACAGAAACGCTTCAAACGGAGCCAACTTCAAAATCAACAGCAAAACTAAGTTTTCACTAGCCCCAAGTTCTAAGTCAAGAATTTTCGTTACAGTTGCTGATTCGGACACAGTTTTTCACGCCAACTATTTAGAGGCTTTATCGCTTACCGCATTACAATTCTCGGACGTTAAGAGGAGAACCCGGATTTTTGAGCCGGTTTGTTTGAAGTTTAGTAACTATGCGAACTTTGCAGCTGGGGCTACAAGAACGCTTCAGGATAACAAGTTCACCTCAGGTGACCGTGCAAGATCTCAACAAAAGTTTCCGCAGGTTTCGAGATATCGCTCCAGCTCTAACTTCAACGAAAAGACAGGACGTCAGCGCTCGACGTCAAACTCTAGGAACCAAAAACAAATAGTTACACGCAATTCTTCCAACAGCAACACCGCTGGTTCCGAATCCCCCATCAATAACGCAGGTTCTCAAGCTTGGTACACCCGCTCTAACGCGACCGCGGAAGCGGCTGCCGAACTTTCTTCGCTGTATACTATGTTCGGCTCCTCCGACGTCTTCCGCTCTCAATCTGGAGGGTACCACTCTATGTCCGGCCACCCCTATTCCGTAACCTTAGCGTTACTGGATGACCAAATAGGGTCAAACAACAGCGAGAACCTGATTTTTGATGCAGACAATTTGAGTGAAAACAGTCACGAACATCAAACTGGTCACCGTCCCGTATCATCCGACCTCTTCGTCCGCGAGAAGATGTACTTATTCCTCAGATCAACTTTCGGCAATCTCCATAGACAGGTGGAGAAGAGCGGGCGGATAGTTTACACAGCACTGACAGCTATTGAGCCCATTTGGTTGCCGTGTGAGGGGGCTATGGTGCAGAGCGCGGAGTGGCGGGCTAGGGAACCTACTGTTGGTGGTGAGGAAGATGACTTTCAGCAGAATATTAGCTCTGTGACACAGGGCGGCTTAAGACAGATTAGCCTTGGTCCAGCTTATGGTAAAAGAAGTCTTAATGTTGCAAGAGGGTCTTCAGGTACAGGTGCGCAAACAAAACTTGGTCAGGTCAGCGATGTTCAGAGCAAAAGCTCTCAGAAAACTCGATCCTGGAAGGGGTTGACATCGGGTCAGACTCAAAACTCTCTAAATTCAACAAACGGTTACGAGGTACAGGAGCATGACCGCCAGTCCAAGCTGGTTGAATGCTTGTACAACGTCTGGAAGAAAATTGACGAGAGGGCGCTTGTCTATGGCACAAAAAAACTCTACCTCGGTTGGAGCAATTTAGCGCACTTATGGGGCGAGTACTGGTATTTGGTGTACAGGCTGGGGCGGGAGCCGATTAGTTGGATGCGGCCAAATAACCAGTCGGAATCAGAATCAAAATCAAATCATGGTTCAGGTGGGTTGGGTTCGAGCGGATCATCATCTGGTGATGGCGGTGTGTCTGCTGCACCAGTATCACGGAAAGATACAGAGTCAGACGTAGACCAGAAAACATCTGTCGTACAGACACGGAGTGCTCGTGTCGAACCCGATGTCTGTGATACTGCAGCAGGTAAAGACACTCAGCAAAAAGCGGATCAACGATCCTCAAGTTCCAGTAGCGCGATTACTGCTATAGACCGTGTTACCGGAATCGATGAAGGTCCGATTCAGAAACACAAAGCTAGTCCAACATCGGATGACCCAAAGCTCAAGTCCACAATACAAAAGCAGACAATGACCCACGCTAGCACAGCTGCAACAGATTCGGCGTTAAACTTGGCCTCATCGTCAGGCTCAGGTTCAGCGACCTCAAGTTCTACAACCCTGGACATTGACCAATGGCAAAGGAGCGAGAACGAGTGGCTACTCCAACAAACTGAGAACGTGATGGCAGAAGATGTAGCAGAAGCTGCAGATAGCCCCCTGGCTGGGAGAAGTCGATTAGAGCCGGAAGATGAACCTACAGTTTCTCCCCAAAAGTGCAGTCTGATCCGGGTTGAGTCAGCTGTTGAGCGTGAGAATTTTGACGTGCAATCTTCTTGTAGGTCTCGGAGAACCGAGATAGATAATGAGTTTCTGTCGAGTGAGAAGACGTCGCCGACGCCTTTGAGGATTGATTTGACGGAGGTAAGGCCAGACAACAGCGATAGAGGTGCTGATGGTGATCATAACGGTAACCGTAACGACTTTGATACTAACCTTTCTGATCCTGAGGAGGCACTGCCGCAGCAAAAAGTCACCACATCCAGCACCAACACTAATCTAGAAACTCAACTAGCCCTCTCAAATCGGAAAATATTACAACCACGCCTCCCGCCTCCCAGACCACAGCGCTCCCCCTTCTTCCTCTTCCTACGCAGCACCTTCGTCACCCCGGTGGCTGGGTTCATCCGGATCCCGTTTTCAGTGCATTACTCAGTTTTTTTGTTGGCTTTTAAGTCATCCATCGCAACACCCCTCTTCAACGTCTTCGCACTTTACTCGGTGTATTGGTTACTCTTCGGTCTCTGGTTCGAGCTCACCCGTATGATCGCCAACTATATGGTTTTCCCGATGCTCAGAGAGACGATTGTTTTTTTCAATAACTACAACCCAAATCCAGGTCCTGAATTAACAGGAGAAAATGAACCCCTGGAGACCGATGACACCAGCGAATTCGCCTCCACATGCCCCTGTCTTTCCCATGTTTTAACTACATTAACAAACACACTACTTTCACCCGCTGCTGTATTTGATTTTCTAGTTTCTCTCCCAGAATTATTCTTCGATAAATTAATTGTAGCCCCCCTGAGCTCTCTTCCTAACGCCTGGGCCACCTTTTGGCTGGTTCTCGCGGGCTCAACCGAGCTGTGGAGCGGGTGGGTGCGGTGTTTTCTGGCTGTGGTACACCTGTTTAGCTCATTAGTTTGGGCGCACTCGGTTTATCCTTTGTTGATTAGGAGCTTGGAGGGCAGGCTTTTGGAGGAAAGTCCTGTGGCTCGGAAGCGGAAGAAACGGGAGTTGAGTGGAAAAGGTCCGAAAGGTTGCTCGAGTGGGGTGGGGAGGGGGTATTACTTGAGGGATAGAGATGTAGTTGGAACTGAGGCAAGAAAAACTGACGAACCTCAACCATTGGCAATCGATGACTCTAAGAAAGAGGCCCATTCTAAAGAATCTGAGACTGAAAAGGGCAAACTAGAAACTTCAAAATCCAAACGACGAAAGTCAGTGCCAAAGATAAAGCTCCCAGCCCCCCGTTCTCGCCACCGCGCCTACAGTTCCGAATCATCCGACGATGAAGATGAGGTCAACAAACGGAGAGGCTTTGGTGGACGAATGAACGCTAATTCGAAATTAGGCTCTTGGTCCTCTCCTCGAGACCGCGCTCGGCAGCGTCGGAATAGATTCGGTGCGCCAAAAACGGAAGCCGAAGTCTCCACAGCCACCGGTTGGCAGCAACTCCAAAATCTCTCCAACATAACCCGCTCAAAAAAAATGCAAACCGTTATGTTTGGCTGTATAACGTGGCCAAAGTGGTGTGACCCTAGAGAGTGTGAAAGAAGGTGTAGGAGATGTGGAAAGACTAAGTCGAAGAGCTCTGAGTCTAAACGCAGTAAAAGGAAAGCAAAGAGAGCCAAGTCTAGGCGGAGAAAGTTGAGGCAGAGAAACAGAGACTCAGACCGAGAAGATGGCCCCAGAACGCAAGCCCGGGCTGAGGAAGCTGCATCGCAGCTGCTGAGGGGGGTTAGTGGTGAAAAAAACTGCGTGGAGAAGGATGCTCCTAATCAGAAGCAGCTTGTTCGTTCCACAAGCCTAAGAACCCGAGAGCTGAACCCGAAATCAGATTATCGTCTTAGCAGAAGCGATTCTGATGATTCAGAATCGACAACGACATCGGGTTCTTCGCGGCACGGCTCAGACACTGATTCTGATTCAAACTCTGGTACCGATAGTGAGAGCGACTCCGAGACAGACATGGACCACTCCACAGCTTACGACCAGGACAGCGATTCAGAAGTAGGCTCTGAATCAGATTCCGCCTCCGACACCAACACAACCCGATCAAAAACCACTTACAGCAGACTTAATTCTGACTCAGACTCTGACACCACGAAAGGTCGACGCAAGAAAAGAGGGAAGTCACGTCACTCAAAAAAGCACCCAAACAGAAACTCAAAGGATCACGATCACGATGAAACCACTCTAAATCCCCAAAACTATGCCAACCTCACCTTCCTCCAGAAGTGCCGCTCTCTCTACGCGCAATTCAAGCTAAGGCTGAGGAAGTGGTGGATAAAGCTCAGAAACGCCGCGATATGGATGTACCAAAAGCTTATCTCCTTCATCTTCGATGAAGGGGATCCCTTTCAGTCTGATAGGCTGGCTTTGGCGCGGTTACAGGCGAGAAAAGATAACTTAGGTGGTGACTTCGGTGGTGACTTCGAAAACGACAACGATATTTATGGTGATGCTGATGATGTTTTCATGATACCTGTTGGTTTGGGTACGGGGCTGGTTGCGCTGAGTGATACTTTGAATACGTTTTCGAACATCGCTTACAATCAAGGGTCCAACTATAACCGCGACAACACTGTCCATAGGGACGTTAATGATGATGACCTCCAATCTAGGTGCGGGTCGGTGGACTCGGAGTACTTTGAGCGGTATATACTGGGGGAGACGGAGGATTTGCCGAACTCGGTGAAGAAGGGGAAGGAGCAGAAGGTGGAGCAAAAGAAGGCAGAGCAACAGAAGCAAGAAGTTCAGGAGCAGAAATGTCAGAGCCCCGTACGGAATCTTGGTACTGATGGTGCTGCGAGTGCCAGTGCTTCAAAGACAGACTGCGAAAAAAAGTTGGAAATTCAGAAAATCAGTAGTGAGGAGAAAAATGGTTCTCGGGAGTCCACAAAAGAAGAGGATGAGAAAAACAATCGCTCGAGTGATCTGGCTCCTGAAACTGACGTTGTCGGCGCTAAACAAACAAGAGCCAAGTCTGCGTCCGACGCTCTGCCCAAAACAAATCCGGTCGCTGATGATAAAAATCTCAAAGAACAAAAACTACAGAGTAAAGAAATCAAGTCAAGCCCCGATAAAGAATCGGATAATGTTTCCGAGACCCCAAGTCGCTCCCCCACCGTAACCTCCCTCTCCTACGAATCCACGGTGAAGATGCCGTCGATGCGGAGAACCACCCTCAAAATGCTCCTCGGAGTGGGAATCAACCGCTGCACCACCACCGAGTACACCGAGGGATCGCGGAGTCGGACCCACTCTCGCCACTCCAGGTCCAGGAGGTCACGGAGGTCCACTAACTCGAGAAGGTCGAGAAGATCAAGCAGATCAGGGCAGTCAGGCTCAGACTCGGGGACAGAGACTTCGAGTCAAACTTCAGGTTCTGATTCAGTGACCGGCAGGGAAAGTCAAACGATGACGCTCACTTATACCAACACCGAACACGAGGGCAGAAGAACGCAGTCCCAAACAGAACTTAGTGGGACGCGCGGTACTGATGTAACTGAAACTCAGACTGACACAAACAACTTACACAACTCAAGTGATGACCATCATCATGATCATGATGTTGAATCTTCTGATCCTGATGATAAGGTTACAAAGGTACGCAATATCAAAAAACTTGGTAGGGAGACAGAAACAAGCCCAGTTCCTGATACTGAAACTCGATCAAATCATAATGCGGAAATACAAGGGGTTCCTAGTGGCAACCGAGACCCCGCTGACCCTACCAATGGCACCGACTTCTCCGCCGACAGCGAGGGCTACGAAGCAATGAGTCTTTCCCTAACCACCGCAACCATCACCACCACCAAAACCCTAGAAACAAGCTATTTCTGCACCACAGAAGAACGAGGAGGTCCCGATTATGCCCATACCTTTGGTGCCGATACTTCTGTCGATGCCTCCTTTGACACGCGGCGCCAATCAGAACTTAAATCTGAAGATTTTGATTCGAGGAGTCAAACTCACTCGAAGACACTTTCGAAACATAGAAATAAGAAGAAAACCGTAGCAAGGTCGACAAACGTGATGTCTTACGATTCACCTAAAACGAGAACAACTTCAAGTTCAAGTTCTCCAGGTATCAAGCTCACCTCCTGCCAGAAGCTCCAGGTTTTTTGGAGCGCGTTTTTGGATATTTTCCTGATCTCGCATTTGGAATCAGTTTTCTTCACAACCATATTGATATTTCCCGTACTCCTCAAGATTCTTTTGGGGCAGAATCTAGCATCGAGCAAAAGATCAAATGCTCACTACCAGAAAGGTCAGACGAGTCAAGACTCACAGGAGACTAATCACATGAGTCAGACTCAAATCCAGGTTGCCACTGGTGACACTGTGACTGACAGCATCCCAAGTTCAACTGAAAGCAAACTTGAAGTTGACGGAAGGCAGACTAAGTCCCGCAGCGAAGCTTGTCGAAAATTTTGGATGACCATAACCGCCTCTGAATCTGTTATAAGGTGGTGGAGCTGGTTCAACCCCAGAAGCCCAGCCCACCACTACCCTGTGCCTGACCTCCCAAAACCAGGACGCTTGACTACAGACGAGATCAAACGCAGACAAACCACCCAAGCCATCGCTCGACAGATTGTTGAAATGAAGTTGAAGAGAAAGCGCAGTTTGATTCACAAGAAAAATAGCAATATGGGCCAGGGCAATAGTCAGAATCCAAACGGCAACCGTCATCTCAACCGATTCGGCAGCCGTGGTGGCTCAGCTTCGGGCTATGGGGGGTCCCGGTTGAAGTCAATAACAAGTCTGTCGAATGTACAGGGCGGTAATTTTAGGCCAGTCCGCAACCGCTCGTCAGATCGGCACCATGCGGATAAAAAAGCTGGAACAAATATTAGTGGAGCAGGCCCTTTGAAACTTGTCAAGACCGAAAAGCTCAAAGTGAAGGTGAAAAGTTCCGCAAACTCAATACCACAAGCACAGCCTCAGACTCACAGTCAGAAACAAGTTGTGACAAATGGTCACGGCCTCCATAACGCTCGTGGTAATCATTTGGGAACCAGCCGGCGGAACTTAAGCCTGGAATTCTCGGATCATGATGAGGAGTCGTCGAAACTTTAAGGACTGAAAATTTAGACTGGCTTGGACTAAGACTAAGCTTGGTACGTGGTGTGTTACGTGTATAGGGTAGACCATTAGTTGGACATTATGGCATTCAGATTCAAAATCATATTTTTTAAATTCTCCAGCACTGAGTCTGAGTAATAATGTGTAGAATCATCTTTGGAGTTGCGTTGCGGCGATTATACTGTCTCTTATTCTTGCCCAAGATTCTCGTAAGTTTGACTCTTTCTTTCAAAGTTACCTTTAGTCAAATTATGAAGCAATTGAAACTAAGCCTAAGCTTCTTTACACAGAGTCAGAGTTGACAAACTCAGACTGAACTTTTGTATTACAATAACAACCATGAAGCTAAATTTAGGTGTCTAGCTTAGCAACGAACTTTAACATATTCTTTGAAACCGGCTTAGTCTCAGAGTCGGATGTTGGGTCCCTGTCGGTAGTGTTTAACTTTAAGCTTTAACGGTCCGTATGTTGTCAATCTTTAGTCTATGATTTTAAGCTTTATAAGGTACTCGTAACTCTTTGAATGTGCATCATAAATGTGACTGAATGGAGTGTGATATCTCCTTTTCATGTAACTATTTCTGCGAAAGGACAACTTAGTCTTTGGAGTATGGTTTGAAAAATTGAAAGTTGGGTTGACTATCATCCGTTATCGCTGCGACTAGATGCTCACAATGCCTTAGCCCACAGCCTCACAGTCACATTATTGACAATAGCCGATATTCCTAGTAGTAGCAGTATTCCTCAGTGCTGTTCACAACGTTCTTTTCAGAAATGAAAATGCTCAAATTATTATCCACAAATTGAAAATGTTTTATGATTATCATTCAGATACACTGTGATTCCTTCAATGTCTGCCAAAAATGTTTTACGATTTTCCAAATTTAAAATGGTCACATTGATCCCGTATTATTGATTCAAGTTCCTCTCCGATTTTTAAGAGCATACAATCTCATTCATCTCAGAGACTTCTTTCAGTATAACTTTCATGATATCATAGCGTAGTATTTAGGTCACTAACATTTTTGCTCTTTTGAACTCCTATAACCCTTTAGGGAACAATCATATCATATAACAGTAACTTAAACTCATAGCTGGTAACTACATAGTGTAACTGTAAGCTTCTTTGTTCTCAGTTCTGATGTATTGACTTCGTACTCAAGAAGTTCAATTTCCTGTTTAACTTTCATCAAATTTCATCTTGTTCAAGATATCACCAACAACTCGTCGTAGTAATTTGACGTTAAACATAAGCCCTTAACTCGAAAAACCCTTGAGGGAACAATCATATCAAATCCTAGACTTGCTTAATAACGTTAATAATAAGTAGTGTGTGTTACACGAACAGTTACATTTACAGTACTATCATCTCTTTAAGTTTAATATGTATCTGTCTTACTTAGTTTTTTCCTGAATCCTGATTCCATGCCCATGGACCTTCCTCAAACTCAGAGTCAGGTCCAGGACTCCCACAGTCCAAATCATGCCCAGGGCCAGGGCCAGACCGATGGCCAGGTTCACCACGGCCCTGAGGGCCAGACTGAGCCACTGCTGCCGTCTAAAAATGAAGATATAGCGTTTCACGCTGGTCGGAGTCCTCTGACCCGCCATTCTAAAAATGAAGACTTTCAGCCTGGTCCTCTGACCCACATCAGCCTTCCCCCCCAGCATATTTTGCAGCTCAAGAAGGGGGCTCAGAAGCTGGGAATGAATTTTTCGGCGGTTTTATCAGGAGGAATTGGGGGAATGGGTTGCGGAGGGGGGTTATTGATGTGTGATGACAGACTTGAACACAATGACAGTGAGCTGGGAAATTTGAATTTTTCGGCCATGTTGTCACCCGATAATCAGCTTCATACGTCGAGTACTAAGACTTCGAGTTCAATGAGTCCCTCGAGTCCAATTTCGAATTCAACTTGTTCTCCAAGTTTCAAAGCTACTGTAACAAGTTCAAGTAGACTTAGTCTTAGTTCTCAGAACTTGAAGCCGAAAGCGCTCCTCATCGACGCTGAGGGAGCTACAAAGGTCAAAAAGTATAATAATAGTCAGACTCACAATAGTCTAAGTGGGCCAGGGTTGAATCTGATCTCCGGTCCCGACAGTTCCGAGGCTAACAGTGACTCCGCAGAGCCCTGGGCCTCAGCGTTAGCTTTCCTTCCCTATGTTGAAAAGGCGCAGGACATTTTAGAGGGCGAGGGTTACGAGGTGGTTACGGTTGCGTCTCTCGAGGATTTTAAACACGCCATAACAAAGCACAAATTTCTGATCTGGTACTACTGCGGGCACACTATCAGCAGCAGTGTGACTAATTCTAGTGAATCTAGAGCTAGTAATGATAGAGTTAGTAGACTAAGTAATGATTGTACTGCTGATGACTTAGCTGACCTCAGAGTCAGTCTTGAATCTTCTTCTGAAGAATCCTCAGAAAACAGCTGTGGTGGCACCGAAATCCTGCTCAAGTTCGGCTCCTGTTCCGAAACGCTGTCCGCTGTGGGGCTTTTGCAGGTACTGGCCGAGTGCAGCACCGCCGCCGCGGCGGAAAGAGCCGGAGCTGCTGTCTCAGATTCAGAAAACTCAAACTCAGAGACTCAGTCTAGATCAACTAAGTCCATCGAGCTCTTGAACTGCAATTGTATCGATCTTGTTTTGCCTTCTGTTTCTTTTTTCATTGGGTGTGAGACCTATATTTTTGGGAAAGTGATGGAAAGTTTGGGCGTTATAGCTGTTGCGCTTTCAGATACACCCCCTCAGCAGGGGGTGTCCGATTTCCTCGGCCCAAAGCTGCTGCACGCTCTACTCAACTCAGACGCCTTGTATGCACACGGGAAGCTGAATTATAGTTCAGTTCGGGCAGCTTCTTCTGAATTAGATGCTGGTCAGACTCATTGTGACAGCGATGCCGATCCTTTCGCCGTTTTATCAACCTCCGAAAAATGCGCCTGTCGGCTCGCGATTGAAGCGTGTCTGAGGGGGACGGTGCAGAAAATTTTGGAGCTGTCGGAACGCTCCGACTCGTTGGAAGAACTGGAGTCAGACAGCTCAGACGGTGATTCTGAATCTGAAGAGAGCTTTGAGTCTGACTGTGACGATTATGGTTTAAATGCCATCCCTGTGAACATTAAGTGCATCTTGGACCACCTTCTGATCCTAACCGAACCAGCCGATTCTGGAAAGAACGGGATGAAGGTGGAGGTGTTGAAATCGAGGATGGAGAGCTCTATACTCGATCTAGAAAAAGCAAAAAGGGATTTAGAGAAGCTAAAGAAGCGACAAGCTCGGAAGCTCCAAGAAATCGAGGAGACCTCGAAAGAGAAGGCGAAAGAAAAGGAAATATGGCTCAAAAGTTTCGAGCTGGAGAAGGAGGGATTTAGGAGGGAATTGACAGAACAAATTGAGAGCGTGAGGTCGCTGAGAGAGTCGATGAATATGGGCCCTTCGTCGAGTACTGATAGAAAAGACTCAGAGTCAGAGCTGGAGGCGGAATTCTCGGAGTCTAGACAGAGACTGAGCAGGCACTCGGTTGTGTCTGGGCGCTCGGTTGTGTCTGGGCGCTCGGTTGTGTCCAGGCAGTCTATTTTGCGGCGGTCGGGCAGGGTGTGTGGGGTAAAGAAAAAAAGCGTTCAGTTCGCGGATGGAATACAACCTCAGGCTTTGACTCCGACAGTGTCAGAAATCAATGGGGGGGATGAGCCATTTAATTTTTCTAAGCCAACAAACTCTGAAAATGATGGCGATAACACAGACTCAAATGATCTCGAAGTTGGTAAAGTTCCCAATATGATATCCAATGGCCGCAAGCAGGCTAATTCAGATAATGTGGTGTTGAAAACGAGATCGAAAGCGAGATCAACCTCAAGTTCCTGGGGCATTATGGTTCCTCTTTATCTGCTTGGTGCGGGGGTTGTGGTTTTGACAGGATTCTTCTGTTACTGCTGTAATTTTGCTGCAAGTTCAAGTTCACAGTCTGAGTCTAACACTAGTAACTGTAACTTCCCGAAGTTCTTAAATTGTAATTTATCCAATGATTCAGATAATATTTCTAACGGTTCAAATTCTTCAACACAGTCACGGCCACCCACATCTGACTCGAAGACTACGTCAGGAACAAGTTCCGATGCTTCACGTTCTGATAACAGACTTCCACCTCAGTCTGGGTCCAGAAGTGTCGGTGACACTGCCCTGAATAGAGAACAGTTAAACTTACATGATTCACTGTCAGATGATCATGATGGTTCTGAACATCATGGTTTAGGCTCCGATTCTGGCAGTCCAAGCTCAAGTAATGGACTAAGAAGTCAATGTCATGATGCTAGATTGAGTTCAGCTCCTGAGATTGTACCTGGCAGTGGGCCCACTGTATCAAATGTTCAAGTTGGCTCTGCAGACTCACCTGATTCTCAGACTGAGCCTGATTCTCAGACTGAGAGTAACTTTAAGAAGCTGACGGAGTTTCAGGCTCAGGACCAGGCTGAGTCCCCTAGGCCTGCGAATTCAGACGTTGTATCTGAAAGGCCTGAGACAGTCACTTTGAGTTCAGAACCAACTAGTGCAGCAGCCAAGTATTTTTCTCCTTGGCATGGTAGCGGGAAAATAGTCTCAGGCTCAATTTTCTCGGGTACCCAGACTGTTTTGCCAACTGTTGCAGGTGTTATTCCTGCTCTCGCTGCTTTAAATGCATTTGCTAATCCTACTGAAATTTCAAGTCCCAAGTCCGCGGCTGCTGCTGCTGCTGATGCACTTGGATATGTAGCTCCGTCTTTTAGTCCAACTGTGGCACCAACCCAACCAATAGGGCCCCTGCTACCTCAAGGTGGCGATCCAGGAAGCAGCAATGTCGATGTCGTAACTAGTGAAGGTGATGGTAAATTTCTCGCGCACTGTGACAGTAATGCTAATAGTAACAGAGGACAGAATGATTTAAATTATGAAGCTGAGAGTCCGAGTCCTCTGTCCCAGTCAATTGAGTCTGGAATCTCTCAAGGATCCGATACGAGTACACCAAGTGGAAATTGTAGTGTTGCAAACATGGTCACAGAGACGAATAGTGATAGTGACTCAGAGTGTAGAGATTTCATCAAAAAATATGAACATGATATTTTGGACTTCGGTAAGTACAGAAATATGACATTCTCTGAGACTTTCAACACTGATGCTGGTTACGATTATAACTACTGTAATTGGGTGTGCAACATGGATGAGGATAAAAAGAAATCATTTTCACGAAATAACAAATTCGATCTCTTCCAGCGTTTCTGTCAAGCGAAATTCAAGTTAGATCCGAGCAAGGTGAATGCCGCGGCCAAGCCAGTCACAGTGAAAGACGTGGTTGCTGACGATGTCAAAGGCCAGTGTCACACAGAGAGTCCGACAAAAAAAGCTGACTCTGAGTCTCCCAGAGTCACTTCAGATTCTAAATTAAACTGGAGAGAGATGATCGAAGAGTATGAATCGAAAATCTTCAACTTTGGGACGAAGGAGGAGCACAAATTGGAAAAGAAAGAATTCGCAAAGGTCTTCGACGATGACCCCGCGTACTGTAGGTTTATGTGTCTCGAGGGTATTCGTATGGGATTCGATTGGAACAATAATTCAGGCGCCGAATTGTTCAGGCGCTATTGTGTAGCTAAGTATAGGAACGGAGATTTTAAACTTGAATTTGAATGGAGATTTTCTGAATCATCCGGCACCGGGAACGAAGATAATTTAGTGTCACTATTAATAAAACAAATGACCCATTCCGAAATAGTAAAAGATCACCAGGCCTTTGTCCAGGAGTTTTTAAATCATGAGGACTATGAAAAGATCGAAGATAATGTTGAAAAGGATAAAAAAAATTATAATAAGAACTCAGTTTGGCCTTGGAAGCTGTTCTTTAAGAATTATCTGAATTATAATCAGATTCAGTCAAAGTTGGACCAGAGTGCAGAGAAACCTTGATGACTAAATTCATAACAAATAGCCTGGTTCTATCAAATACCACCGCTAACAGACTTGACTTTAAAACTTAGAAATTTACCTTTACATTCGTTTCCACATTTGAAACTGCTACATTATTTTTTTCAAACGGCAAGTGATACTGAATTATTATCTCTGGCTACTGCCATAGTGCTGCCTAAAGCTCTTTAAGCCAGCGATAACCAATGTAATTACGGTCCACCATCTTGATATTATAATTCTGATAAGTACTTCTGAACTCCAGTCACCAGTAATGGCCGCGAAAAAATCTTAATTTAATCAATGACATTATAACCGAGCACAACAAGTCCCGCATGATCACCGTGACCGTCGCGCTTCTGCGCTGTACGATACGCGATGGTGACTACAGTAATACGAATGCTCGTCTAAAATCAAGTTTGACGTGGCACTCAACCTCAGGGTCTTCTGGACCGCAGACAAGCTTGTTACTAAATGCTAAAGCTTGAAGTTGTTGCGTTAATATTGTCGATGCGCGATGGCAGATGCGTAATCGTATTAGGTACTATTTCCGAATTACGATTGCTCAGATTCCGATTTCCCGCGAAGTCTTAGTCTGTGCGCCGTCCATGATTGTGAGACGTCATCTATTAACAATGTACTACTAGGCTCGGCACTGATGTTTTGATCTTATCCTTTTATCTCTCAATTTTTGCGGACTACGTCTCTACTTATTATCATCTTCATAGTAATTACTTATCAAATTTACTGTCCAAACGAACGATACCGTACCGTTTCTCTAAATTATTGATCAACTGTCAATTTCTTATAATTTGCGTTTACTTAGGTTTCTCACTGCTCTTGCCGTTGTACACTACCATATCGTTCCTCTTGTTTATTCGACTTTCAATTTCTTATTTGCGTTTACTTAGGTTTCCAATGACACTGCTCTGAATCTTACATATCGAATACTTTAACTTACAACTGCAACAGTTGGGAACATAAATTTAATCATTGAGTAATTCACTGTAATTTCAAATTTGTAACTAATCTCGAAAGCTTAAACTTATCCAATATTGTCATTGAATCTCATCATCATACTAATTCTGTAGCCTGTCCTTCTATCTATCCAACCGGCCAATGTCATATTATTTTCTGATTTCATCCTGTGATTACGAGACTCAGAGCAGAACGCAATACGTTGTAAAAACCCTTTAGGGAACAATCATATCATATATATCATATCGAAAACTGTAGGTTCTACTACTACTTATTACTTACTTAAGTTGTCATAGCTATTAACTCTACTTTAGTCTGGCTTGGCTCAGATGATTCTAATTTCTATATTCAATGCGGTCATCGGCAATATCATACTCATATCCATCCATCCGGCCGCCGCGTAAAATACTGAAAATTTGGTAAAAGAGGTTGTACAATGTAGACTGATTTTAATTTATCACATGATGATAAGACGTACTGGTAAATACCAAAAAAATTTACCCACTTGTGTAGTAGTTTGTATAGGAGTCTCAGTCTCAGTCTGACTTACCATTATTCAATAAATTTCGTAGTTTTGTTCACTTTAGAGGAATCACTGTCAAAAGCTCTGAGGGGAATGGTGTGGGGACAGAGTGCGCCAGAATCAGGGCTTTAAAATAGAAAAAAAAAAATATAGTCTCTCTGAGTCTTGCCTCTTACAAGAAAAATGTGCTTCTGAGAGCTTGGGCTTTAGATCTTATACTATTAGCCATTTGAATAGGGCTTGTGAATGTGGCAGTTGTGCTTGGTTTATGCATGTTCTGAGTTCTCTTTCTTGATCAGTGTTTAATAGACTTTCACATGAGAATTTTAAATTAAATGTGTCACCTTCTTCCACTGAGTTCAACAAATCGAAATGATAATAAATCGCTATGTACAGTCGACGCATCCTACTTGAAATGAGAAATAAAATCTGATAAACGTATATATTATGTATCGAAGTTTAATCGATCACATCCATCATGATTTCAAAAATCATTTACAGGTGTTGTAAGTGAGACTTCTCGCGAAGAATCACATTCCTCTAAGTCACTTCTGAATCTCCAGACAGTGACATTAAAGTTAGTCAGTGTTAGTGCGTTTTTGCGACTTTGTACGTGAAGGTTACACTTACACAGTTTACGCGTTAAAGCTAGTTGTAGTGCTAGTTGAGCTTGCCTATAAAATCTAGGTGTATTTACTTTTTCGTTACGATTCTCATTAGTTTATCTTAGTCCTGTCTTAGGCTATCACACCAGTATATCCTAAAATGGTTTCCCTTAAAAGACGTTCTCTCTCAACTGCGACTGCCGCTGCGCAGATGCTTCTTCACACGCTGAGTAAGAGTCCATGTGTTATCGCCTCCGACTTTAAGTCTCAGAGTAGTAAGACTTTTCTTGATGGCCCTGGGCCTGGCAATGTCGCTGCGGCTGCCCCTGCGGATTCCGATCAGAAGAAGGAACCTGTTAAATTGTCTGAACAACCCACACCTGAATCAGATGAACCTGCCACTACTACCAAAGCCAATGATGTTCATTTCTTTAAGCCTCGCCGTCATGATGATGTGAAATATGATGTAGAAACAAAGAAAGACCACTATGGTAAAAAATTCAAAGAAATTTTTATTGACGACCAGAGCTTTTGTAAACTCACAAAAGATGACTTCGAGAAGAGCAATGGTGACACTTGGGGTATAGAGCAAGAATTCCAGATGTACTGCTTTCAAAAATTCAGACGCGGTGAGTTCTTACTCAATTACGGTGGCGAGGATGTAAAGACCATGACGCACCTTGAAATGTCTAAGAAGTTACATGATAGTGACCAGAGTGAAGAAACCCGTGCAGCTGCATTCCAAAAAGTGAATGTCTTCCAGAAGGATCCTGATATTTACAAAAACGCTAGACTTCCGTTTGAAGAGTACTGTCGTGCTAGAAAATTTAGTCACATTAGGGAGATGATTTATAGAAAAGAGTATTGGAATTATCCTCTTAATAAATTCTATAATAACATAATGCCCGCAAATGTCATTCCGACATTGGATGCCTGTAATATGGCAGAACAAAAATTCCAAGATATTTTCAAAGATGTCAATGAGTCGAGCCGACAAGTCTGTAGAAACGAGGTCATGGAGTTTCGTCACCCATTTAAGCCATTTCCCATGGACTCGATGGATAGGTTCAATTTTCAGCGATTCTGCGAAGCGAAATTTAGAGTTGGTGATTTTAAAATGGGTTTCGGAAAATCTGATTTTAAGAACTATGATCATCGCTTTGTATTTGAGGCTAATAAGTCTCTTGTCAAGTGGTGTAAGGATAAGTATAATCAAAATCCTACACCTACTTCGGCAATGAAATTTTTCCTTGATTTTTGTGATCAAGCTCAAGAGAGGCATAACAATGGTGATTTTCTGTTGCGTGACGGATCTGCCGGCGTTTTACAGTACAAAACGCATCGGCAGATTTTCCAACAGCTAATGGAGAAACAAAAAGAAGTCGTTGCGTATGTTGAGAAAGTCAAGCAGCAGGTCAAGGAGCTGGAACAGCAGAAGAACCCAGAAATACCTTTCGCAGAAGGTTCTTTCATGAGATTTCTGAATGGTGCTGAAGAGAGATTCACGAAAGGCGAGTTTTTGCTGAATTATGGCTACTTCTATACGACGAAAACTCATAAATGGATCAAGGAGAACGCCCAAGGTTACGTTCAATGGTGTCGAGAATGTGAGATCAAATGTGCAGAAATGAAATTCTTCCTCAAGTATGTTGACTCTACTACATCACCTGAGGCTTGTGCCGCTGCTACGTCAAGCCAGTAATCTCGGCTTTTGTCAATGTTAATGTTCATGGATCATAAGCTTACCAGTCCAAGGCGCAGAGTCTTCTGGGTCAAAGCTCTGAAGTACGTGCAATTCTTCTTCAGTTCTATATTTAGCTAAGTAGTATTGATAACTGTAATAGTACCTGTATCCTTCAAAATTTAATTTTTAGTCTTGTACGTGAATATTGCTGTTGCAGCAACCAAAACAAGTAATCCGTAATCCTAATAGTAAATCATAGTTATTAGTAAGTCTTAATTCTCTGAGTCTCGAAATCGTCACAAACATACCGTACGTATAGTTATTTATTGATATCGTCAAACTGAAAAACGTAGTGTTAAAATAAAGTTATTATTAAAGCAAGAACCAACTGAACCTTGGACTCGAAGAGTCACAGTGAATCACGACCAAAAATGAAATTTCTGTAATACTAAATTACCTACTCGTAAAACCCTTTAGGGAACAATCATATCATATCATAGAATCGCCTCAGATATTGATGTATCGTGAGGTGCGGTAATTTACTGAGACGTCGGCGTCAACGACTTCGGTCTGTCTGACTCTGCCTCTCACTTAGTATAGCAAACTGATCACGATGTTTAACTCGTCAACGACTTCGGTCTGTCTGACTCTCACTTAGTATAGCGCAATGTCACTTATCATGATTTTTACATTTTCTTATCGTAAACTGTCAACGACTTCGGTCTGTCTGACTCTCACTTTGTATAACACACTAATCACGATCTTTAATTTCTCTTCTCGTGAACCGTCAACGACTTCGGTCTATTTGCCAATGGTCATTCACTTTAACTAAATCTTAGTATAACACGGTAATATCACGATGTTTTTCTTCTCTTATCTTAACCGTCAACAACTTCAGTTTCTCTGACTCTCACTTAGTATAACACAATTCTAACTTCTCACGATGTTCACTTAGTATAATATTAACACACTAATCACGATCTTCAACTTCTCTTCTCGTGAACCGTCAACGACTTCGGTCTATTTGGCTTTCACTTTAACTTAGTATATCACACTTATCCCAATGTTTCCTTTATCGTAAACCGTCAGCGACGTTGGTCTGTCTGACTCTCACTTAGTGCAGTGATATCGAGGGTCACTTTCTCTAATCGCAAGAGTTTTCACCAGGCGTTGGTCCGGTCGGCGTCGTAGAATTCGGAATCCGGACGTTTATCATTACTGACTTACTTCAAACTTGGGCTGAGACTAAATACAGTAGTCTTATTATATTTACCGTTACGTGTGTAGTAGTCGTTCCCTAACAGTCACAGTGACTCAGACTTAAGTCTTTGATTTAAAGTTACTGAGTTTTAAGTTTGTATTGACAATGAAGTCTAGGAACGCAGTGTCATTGTGAGCACTGAGCCCTTCTGGGTAACAATCCGTATTAAATCGAAAGCATCGTGATTAGGACTTAATCACGATGCTTTCGATTTGATACTTTAAGTTAAAGTTTGTTGTCCAGTTATTGTCAAAAAGTTAATTTCATGTTGATTACTGTAGTTGTAAAACTTAAAGGTTCTATTAGTTACTTCACATTGTATTATTATAGCGTCTGAGACGTGTGAGAAAATCAGACGCACTAAGACTTTAGTCCATTCAGATCACTGTCAGAGGCTCTGACTTCTGTATTATTGATATAGTTTGATGGCGTTCGGGACTTCCGACTGATGCGCCTACGATTTTGACATTCTGATTCTGAAAAAACCTAAAAAACACATTCACTGCAGCCTGGCCCTGGGCCGTATGGCATCAATACATTAACATAAATGATCGGTGGTGGCATCATATCGATGTCCCTGTCTCTCAGACTCTTGTCTCTTAGAAAAATGTGCTTCTGAGAGCTTTAAATCTTATACAATTAGCCCTTTGAAAGGGTTTGTGAGTGTGCTTGGTTTGTGCGTGGTATCGGGCAGTCACAGTGTTTTTTCTCCTCTGATCTCAGCTAACTCAAACTAATTCTGAAAGAAATTAAATGTATCATGATTCGTGACCACTGAGTCCTGACTCCTCTTCAACAAATTTAAATTAAGTAAGTAATTAACAGTCTCTGATGTACGTATTTCAAATGTAAAATGAAAGATAAATGCTGGGTAGAGCAAGTGATTAAATGACGTCTTGTCATTAAAGTTGTATGAATCACTTCCATCATGATTTTTTTAAAGTCATCTTCAGGTGTTCTAGTTTGAATTTAGTTCACAGAATTAGATCTCTATTATTTGTAGATCTGAAACTAAATTAAAATTTAGTCTCTTTTAGTCATTGCTTCATAAAACAGAAAGTTTATCTGGTTATTCGTTTGCTAATAAAGAACGGTAGCCATCTCGAAAAATGTCCTCCCTTAAGTTTAACCAAAAGTGTCTTTCTACTGCGGCTGTGTTACTCCACACGCCGCACATAATTGACTTTGGCGATTTCGGAAACACGGTCAGCATGTGTTATTTTGCTGAAGCCGCCGTCTCTGCGTCGCCTTCTGGTGACAGGCCGTTTATGGAAAGTGAAACGGGCGGGACTGACGCGAAGCCTAAGGCTGCCTCTAGCACTTCCTCCAATGACGTCCATTTCTTTAAGCCTGACTATCACGATAGCGTGCAATACAGCGTGAACTTATACGAGGGTTTTCCACATAAGGATAAGTCATTCAAAGAAATCTTCGATAACATTGACAATCGTTTTTTTTGTTACGATGAGCTTGATAAATTTGAGAAAAATGACTGTAAAAATTTCGGAAGAGTGCAAGAATTTCAGATGTACTGTTATCAGAAATTCAGACTAGGGGAGTTCAAGATGAACTTTGGCCAGTTCAAGTCCGAAACACACTTTAGTATCTATGAAAAATTGAGAAATGATGATGGAGAAGTAAAAAAGTATTTTGACTGGCTGAACCAGACAATCAAATTAGAATCAAAGAAGTGCCGAGAGCTACAAAAATTTGAAAAGTATTGCAATTTTCGCAAATCTGATCAGATGAGGAAAGATAAGTTGGTAGATTTTGATAGTGATCCTCTTAAGTTTTCTGAAACGGAGTATGAAGGTACTGATTCTGAAGGTTCCCTACAAGGAAAAACATTTTCAACCATCTTTGAAGAGAACCGAAAGTTTTGTTGGGATGAGCTAAAACTCTTCAATCACCCGTATGAAATGATCTCCAAGGATATCAACAGGCTCAATTTCCAGCGATACTGCGATGCCAAATTTCAAATCGGTGATTTTATTTGTGAGTTCGGTAAGCATAGAGGTAGTTCTTATCGACAACTATTTCGGACACAAAGTGGAAATACTCCGAAAGTTGATAATTATATCAAGTGGTGCAGAGATCAAAAACCCGAACTTGGCAATGACATGAGATGTTTGGTTGATTTCTGTGATCAGGCCCAAGAGAGGTTGGATAATGGCGACTTTCTGATGCAAACTGAGCCTGATGATACTAGTAAGTTTGGTGACAACATCAAATCTTCTACCTCTCATCGCGAAGTTTTTCAGAAGTGGCTTCAAGGAGACGAAGGTATCGTGGCGTATGTTACAGATATCCGAAAAAAGAAAAACGACAACGCTCTGAGCGATGCAGAGAAGTTTTTCATGGAATTCTTCGAAAATGTTGAGGAAAGATTTAAAACCGGAAAGTTTTTGTTAAATTATGGCTCCTTTTACCCGACCAAAAGTCATAAATGGCTAACAAAACATGTAAAAGGCTACGTTAAATGGTGTCAAGGATGTGAGACCCCATGTGAAGAAATGAAATTTTTCCTCAAGTATGTTGAAGTTGGACTCGATATCGCCTAAGGCTAAGAATGGGTGAAGCTAGTAATCTCAACTTTTATTCATGAATCATATCCAGAGTGCTATAAGACGCAGGCTAGCGGCAGAGTCTTGTGGATCAAAGCTCTGAAGCTTCTAGACCAAGTATTGACAATTATTGTAATTTGTATCGCTGAAAATTTTAGTTCCCTACGTTAATATTGCTGTCACAGCAACCAAAACAAGTCATCATTAAATCTGTAGTGGCAAATCAAGTAAGTCTGAACATTCTGAATCCCTCAAAACTGTGACAAACACCGTGAATTCGATCTTATAGCTGTACAGTATCGCTAAACTTAATATTGATATCGTCAAACTGAAAAACGTAGTTTAAATACCGATAAGGATTCCTACACTCGACGAAGAGTGAATATTAATAACAAGCATAAATGAATGATAAATCGGAAGAATCGCCTCACACTTGAGGTGCAATAATTTACTGAATCGTCAACGACCTCGGTCTGGAAGTTGCCTCTCGCTTAGTATAACACACCGAATCTGATCACGATGACAATGTTTTACCTTTCTTATCTTGACCGTCAACGACTTCGGTCTATCTGCCTTTCACTTTAACTTAGTATAACACAGCAATATCACGATGTTTTTCTTATCTCATCTTAACCGTCAACGACTTCAGTTTATCTGACTCTCATTTACTTCGTATAACACAGTTCTCACGATGTTCATTGTTCACTTAGTATAGCAAATTTATACCAATGTTTACTCTATCGTAAACCGTCAGCGACGTTGGTCTGTAACTGTCTGCCTCTCATTTAGTATAACAAACTTATCCCGATATTTACTTTATCGTAAACCGTCAGCGACGTTGGTCTGTCTGACTCTCACTTAGTATAGCGCAATATCACTTATCATGATGTTTACCTTCTCTTATCGTAAACTGTCAACGACTTCGGTCTGTCTGACTGTAACTCTCACTTAGTGCACTGATTACGAGGGTCAATTTCTCTAATCGCAAGAGTTTTCACCAAGTCTTGGTCCAGTCGGCGTCGTAGAATTCGGAATCCGGACGTTCATCATTACTAACTCACTTCAAACTTTGACAATGACTAGTAAGACTAAATACAGTAGTCTTATTACATTTACGTGTGTAGTAGTCGTTCCGTAACAGTGACTTGAGTCCTTGATTTAAAGTTACTGAGGTTGTATTGAAGAAGACAGTGTCATTGTGAGCACTGAGCCCTTTTGGGTACCAATCCGTAATATCGAATCGAAAGCATCGTGATGAAGTTAAAGTTTGTTGTCCAGTCAAAAAGTTAATTTCATGCTCTTAGATTACTGTAGTTGTAAAAGGTCCTATTAGTTACTCGACATTGTATGGCGTCTGAGACGTGTGGGAGGATCAGACTCTGACGCACTTTAGTCCATAATGCATTCAGATCAGAGGCTCTGACTTCTGTACTATCATTGACATTAGAGTTTTATGGCGTTCGGGACATCCGATTCATGCGCCTGCGATTTTGACATTCTGCTTCTAAAAAAACCTAAAAAACACATTCACCGCAGCCTGTCCCTAGCGCCGGGCCGTATGGCATCAATACATAAACATAAATCATTGGTGTTGATTTCATATCTATGTCGTTTGCTCGAATAATCTTCGCATGCGTTTACGACGTTTTACAATTCAGTCTCAACATGTTCACCATACGTGACAGTCTATCACTTTTCGAAAGACTGCGCAACTACTGACTAATTAGCCAAGTTCTCTCAGACTCTAAAGAAAACTTAAATCTCTCCGAATTTCCAGTTAGGTACAGTTTGAGTCACAGTTTCTTGATGCTTAACTTCCGGTGTATAAAAGTGCAAACTTATCACTAAGACTTACTTAGCGATGTCAAGCATTGTGACCACCAACGACATCCTCTGTCTTGGCTGCATGGAGAGCAGTGTGACTTCGGATGAGGAGTATCTCAGGAGGCATTTTGAAAAAAGCTACACAATCGCTAAGCCTACAGTAACAGATAACAAAACTTTTGAAAACACCACCGCTACAGATAATCATATTAACACAACTGATTCTAAGATCAAAGTCCACGCCGTCAACATGCGTATGTCTCTGAACCCCTTCCAAAGCAAACAATTATCCTCCAGCAATCCTTGGACAAATAATTTCAGCTTCAAGGAGTCTCTCGAGCTCTGCATCAGAGAAGTTGTGAAGTGGGTGAGACAAAACAGAAATCTCAGACACTCGAATTTAAATTTTCTGCTCATCGGCATCAGCTGGGGCGGCTTGGTGGCTCTTGAGTGCATTAAGAGGAGGATTTTGACCCCGAAAAGCGTCTTGTTACTCGCGCCCGCGATAGAACTGGACTTGTTTTGGGGGGGGAATTGGTTTTTGTCGAGCGTAATGCAGTATCCAACCTTTCAGTTTGGCGGAGACAGTTAGGCTAAGGACGAGACTCAGAACTCGAAGGAGAGAGAAATTTCACTGTCAGACAAGCTATTTGACTATTGGCACAGTCACAGGGCCCCAGTTACAGAGTCAGAATCAACAATCGTGAATTCCCGGGGTGAATCTGATGTCACTGTTAGTTCCTCTTCTACAGTGGATGATTTTCTGGACGGTGTGGAGAGTGGGAATGAAGATTCTGATGAACAGAGCGCAAATGTCAACGACAATCAGATTCATAAGGATGAGATAAACGATCTTGTAGGACCTTCCTCAAAGGAAATACCACAGGATTCGAAATCAGATTTTAAAGCCTGTACTAAATTAAAACTAGTACCCAAAGATTGTGATCGTGACAAGATAGCCTGCTCAGCTTCAGTCTCAGTAACCGTTACAGTCGTCCAGGGTTCGAATGACCAGTTAGTACCTGTGGAAAGGGTCAAAGCCTTCGCAACGTTTTACAAAGCCAACTACATAGAGGTAGATGATGACCACTATCTTGGCACACTGATGAAGGAAACTCCTGAGCACCCCTGTGGAAGGCTGAAAACAATCGTTGAAAGCTGCATGCTGTAGCCTGTCAGAGCCAGGCTGACCTAAGAATCTTCATGGTATACCATACTTTTCAATGAATTGAATAAATGACAGGACGAATCATCGTGACAGATGTCACTGTGACGACAGTTTGAGATTTCGCAGTTGATCTGTTCAATTTGAATTTTGTACTGCCTAAGTTACAGCTGGCAGCTGCCGTTAAAAGTTGCGAAAAACAGCTACTTAAAAACTGAGGAGTATAGCATACGTTTTCGACTCGGCGTTTATTTGCCTTTATTGCTAGTTTTTACCTAAACTCCGATTCTGACGCTGTCGTGTAAAGTTACCAGGTTAGCTTAAAGTTAGATTTTAAGTGTCTCGAGTCTTAAGACTTAGACTTACAATCAGAATCTTCAATCAACAGTGTAGCAGCAATCATTATCATCATGTCTGAGTCAACCACATACTCAGTCGACCATATCCTTCTCCTCCCCCGCTCCACTCCACCTACAAACCAAACGCCGGATGAGGAGTATCTGAGAAAACACTTCCCAGAGCTTAACGACAAAAACAGAATCACAACCATAGACACGAAAATGTCGCTGAATCCACTTCAAGCTTTTCAAGCAGGTGCGGATAACAGCCCCTGGAAGAACGGTTTCGACTTCTCCCAGTCCTTGGAGCTTTGTGTTGGGGAGGTTCGGGGGTTTATGGGTGAGTATCGACGCGAGAAACTTTAACTTATCAAATCTCAGAAGAAGTCTAGGATAAGTTAAAGTCAAAGTAACAGTTATCATTATGATAACGTCCTCCTCATCGGCAGCTCCTGGGGCGGGCTAGTCGCATTGAAATGCATTGAGCGGGGGATTATTAGACCGAAGAAGCTTCTCTTAATCGCTCCGGCGATAGCGATGGAAATTCAAAACAGTACTTTTAATTTATCGGGTGTCTCAGTCTGGGACGGACTCGGAATCGGATGGCTCGTCAACACCGCGGTGAATAGTCTCTTGGCTTACCCGGGCTTGGATTTTGAGGTCGGCGAGGATGGAGAGAGGAAAGCGTGGAGGAAGGATTTGTTTTGCTTGAACAAACAGAGTCACTCACCTCCCAAACCAAGTCACAGTGAGAGCGTCGAGAACTTCTTGGAGGGCGTTGAATCTGCATCCGAATCTGATTCCGAATCTCAGCCTAAAGTAGAGACGCAAGGATCTGACAGTGGGCCTCAGCCTGGACAAGGAGAGCCTAAGAGTAAGACTGTCACTGATTCCGAAGCACATCAGTCTAAGAGTCTTGAACAAAAACCAGATCAGCCTGAGACACCTCAATTTACTCAAGTTACTGTCGTCCACGGCACTGCTGACAACCTGGTACCGGTGGGACGGGTCAGAGAGTTTGTGGGGTTTTACCAAAGGCTAAGCAACTCAAACTCAAGCCCAGATCGGCCTCAGAGTCAACGTGTCGACGAACAGTTTACGTACATCGAAGTCGATGATGGTGACCATCTTTTGGCCTCACTGAAGGACGAAACGCCGACGTATCCGCGCGGAAGGTACTGTGAGATTGTAGAGAAGTTACTGCAGTCCTCGAGTGATTAAGACGTCTTATGTACAAAACCAACTTTTTTTGAATCGTGCTTCAGTACGTTTTTTGTTACTGCTGAGAGATCGTAAATACCTACGAGTTATTGAATTTGCTCTGAGTCTGCCGCGTTTCACTAAGTTAAAAAACATCAATACATGGATACTGAGTAAATTTGACTCGTCGTGTGCAATTCAACTTGTTCGACATTGTGATTGTAATCCGTTTAAGCCGGTTTCGTCGAGAGAGCTAAAATCATCCGTTTTTTCTCGAGTTGCAAAGCGTTTCAACGTTACCGTTTTCGTCTACAAAAGTCGGGATCCGAATCGTTAAACCGTTTATCAGAAGTCATCACGATAGATCACGTCGAAGAGGTTCTAGATTCTGGAGTCATCTTCTGTAATAGTCGCGCAACGCGAAACGGTCAGTATCACGATTGACGGTGCGTCATGAATCAAACGACTCTCACCCGGTCCCAAGCTTCCTTTTAGCTTGGACCTCTTATTTTTGTCCCATTTCAGGCTTTCACTCACCACAGAACGCTTTTTCATTGCACGCCCTCAGTTAAACTTCTACACGCATGATTCTGAATCTGATTTAAATATCGTCCCAAATTGAAAGTCATTGTCTTAGAACTTCTTAGTTTACACTTACTGTTTAAGCTTCAGCAGCTATGAGGCTCTTCAATTTTACCTCAAAGTTTTTTCCCCACCTGAAGTTCATTTTATCTCAATTACTCCTCTCGATTCTCTCGCTTGTCTCAGTACTAACCTCGAAGCCAAGCTCCGGTCCGGGCTACACATTGAGTTTGACATTGTCATTTCATCCTCTGACTCAAGTCTCCGCAGTCTCCTTCTTCACCCCGTCCACCCGAGAATTCAAAGAAGAAGTTCACTTCTGGGCGCACCGGGACTCCAAGGGCCTCCACCGCCAACCCGAGATCTTCTCTCTAGACGGAAAAAGATGCGACGGTCTGACTTGGTTCAAGCCGGATGTATCGGATGTATCAGATTCAGATTCAGAATCGAGTAATTCCACGAAATTCAAAGACAAAGTGGTGACTACGCCGAGCATTACTAAGCTGCTGGACAAGTCGGTTACGAACAGGAGGATAGTCAAGGTTTTAGCTGAAGATGCGGACCACGCTATTGATGTTAGGGAGTGCGAGTATAGGTGCTATATAGATCCGGGGTGTGATGCTTGGCAAATGCGCAATTTCTCCCGCCACAACAGAAAGTGCTACTTCGGCAAAGCCCGGGTGGGACTCACCGAATTAGCGAGAAAGGGGCCGTTTGAAAAGAGTGCGGAGGGGGAAACTGGGGGGCTGAGGAAGTTTTCAGACCCTTCTTTGGATGATAATAATAAGTCTTCAGGTTCAACTTCAAAAGGTTCAAATTCGGGCCATCATGATCGTCCGGGACACAAAGCGCCCCGCGTGGGGCACACGGAGCAGCTGTCGGAGACGGCATTGTCGACGGATTATTGTGATGGGGGTGAGGGTTTTTTTTACAGTGTTGGTGAGGGGGAAGTGGATTACAGGAACCCGGAAATAGAGGATAACCCAGAAATAGAGGATTCATCTTCAAGTTCAGAGGATTCAAGTTCGGTAAAGGATTCAACTTCGGAAACCCGGAGTTACAGTAGAGTCGTCCACCCCGACACTCTGTCCTATTTCAACAACCAGGTGATTGGGGGGAGAATGAGATATATGGTGAGGCTGAGGCATAGTGAACTTGCAGAGAGTGATAGACACGTAATGAAGTTTTTTTCTTATCATGGTGTTATGGGCGGGGTTTGCTATGAGAATCCCCTGGGGTTTGAAGAAGGAGTCCTTCAACAATCATCTGAATCTGATACCAATGGCAACAGTCCACCCGACCAGCCTCAGAGTCAGAGTCAGGGAAAGACCTTCTGCCCCCCCAACCAGCAAATTTCCGAGAGAATCCACCGGAAGCACCGGTTCTTGTACAGAGTGGGGTGGCACAGTGATGATGAAACCATGAATTTATGCTGGGATAGTGATAGTCATGAGCAAAAACAAAAAGCCTCCGAGGAAAACTGGCAGCATCCTTGGGGGCTGGATTTAGCTGATAAGGCGATTCTCAAACTTAGAGCCGCAATCCCGAGAGAGTACAGGACGGGGCGGTTTCTGAATTTCGGGATAGGGTTGGCTTCTGAGAACGATCCTATGTACTGGATTTTTAACAACGAGAGAGAGAGGAGAAGGAGGGAGAAGGTGGAAATACTCAAAGAGGTTGAGCGGATACTGCAGGAGGTGCCCGGCTTTAATTTATAATATGTTTCGAATTTCTCAAATTATAAGGTGAAAAAGGATAATTTTTTTCTATAGTCCTAAACCGCCTTATAATTTGGGAAATTTAGAATAAGAGATGCTGCCAGGGCATGGACAAAGACACAAAAAACGGTCTTGAAATCGACCCCCAAGTACTGGAGGAGTTGAAGTATGTGCAACAGCTACGGTTGTCGGGGAATTTTGACAACTCAGGGAATTTAGAAACTTCAGACTCGGAAGATAACGCTGATGATCAGTCTCAAAGTCAGAATACTAATAGACTCCCGGACCATATATTGCGCGCGCAGGTGCGGAAGATGCAAGAGCTGAGGCGGGAGAATGGGCATAATCAAGATGCGATGTCGGCTAGTTTGTTTGGGTCGAATGAGGATAAAACGAATGAGGACAAAAACGGAGAGGAGAATTCAGTAAATTCAGAAGACTCATCTCTCCTCGAGCACATGAAGCAAGACTTCGACGAAAAAAACTCCAAGCGAAACTACGCCGGCAAGCACGATTTAAATGACCCCCCTTTCTACGGTTTCGGCTTCGAACTCTACCCCCACGTGGCGAACCAGGTCCGCTACCCAAACACCACTATTTTGTTGGGGGAGATTACGCCTCACAATGTTAAGGATCTTCTCGCTAAAACGGGTTTTTTCCCTTCTCTTTTGGTTGATACAGCGGTGGAGAACCACTTAAGGCACAAAGCGATGCACATAGACTCTGAGATGCTTGCCGAGGTGAGTGAGGTGGAAAGAGGGAGAAGGCAGAATTTTGTGGGGTATAAGATTAGAGAGAGAGTTGTGGTTGAGGAGTTTAGAGTTTCAAACAGTTCTAAGCATGCGGTGTGGGCGAGGGAGATCGGGAAGAGCTTTGGGGTGGGGGAGTCTGACAGTGACTCTGGAAACAATCAGATTCAGGACCCTCAGGAGGAGACTCGGGATGGGGTGGAAGAGTCTGAAAACAGTCAGAATGAGACTGAGAAGTCTCATCACAGCACTCCAGAGTGGGCCAGGACCTTGAATAAAGCAAGGGCAAAGCGGGAGGAGAGTTGGAAAACAAAAGAGGTTTTAAATCCAGGAGAAGCTTATGATTCTGAATCTGAGACTGTATCATCTGAGTATGGAACGGCGGAGCACGACAACTTGCGGGTAATACTCCAATTTAATTCTAAATTTCTCAAATTATAAGGTAAAAACACATTACTTTTTTTCATAGTCCTAAATCACCTTAATATAATTTGAGAAATTTAGAATTGAATTGGAGGTGCAGTGGATCAAGACAAGTGAAGATGCGCCAACGCCCGTGATGAGCTACGAGCAGCTGGAAGAAATAATACATTCCAGGGGCGGTAGAGATGCTATGTGGGACGAGGAATCATATGATTATCAGGAACATCCTTCAGGCTACAGGCGCAGGAGAAATGCACAGATAGACTCAATAGACTCAACATCAGCACAAATAGACTCACACTCAACATCAGCATCAGACTCTCGTGTACCGGATCCTGTTTCTGATCCTGCTACCGGAGACCCCGAGAACCCCCGCCTCACCTTCAAGCCCAACCCGTTAGATATAGAGCTGGTCGTTTTAGACTTAGACTCCTACGACTACCAGATTTTGGAGTTTTTGGTTACACAGACGAGAGAGGGTACTGATACTTTTAAATTTATATCTAATAATTTTTGTTAAATTATAAGGTGAAAAAGGATTACTTTTTGCTTATTTATTTATAGTCCTAGATCACCTTATAATCTGAGAAATTTTTAATTTTCCTTTTGGAAGGGGCGTTTACCTCGACCACCGCCTCCCATCATTACCCATCTGGAACCTCCCCCGACGTCCTCATCTACAGAATCGAAGTAGCCCACCACATCCCCCCGCCCTATAAATATGCGTTTTTACACCACAAATCCTCAACCGCCTTATACCGAAAGTACTTACTATATAATTCGAATTAAGCGTGGTCACTCTGCAGAATAAACGTAGGATTTTTTTCCTTCACCATAGTATATATGTTAGACTATAGACTATGGTACACTATGTTTATTCTGAACTAACCCCACACTTAATCCGTAATGCAAGGTATTTAAACTATGACAACGATATGTACTTTTCACCCACTTACGGTATGAGTCTCTCTGCCGCCATCTACCTCCTAAAAGACACCCATTATTTACTATATTTAAATGGAAAAACCGATGCGATCTTCATCCACAAAAAACTAAAGAGGTTTTTCGAGCAATCTTTCAACATAAAACTCCCAATTGACGAGTTTCAGTGCTGGAGGGGATCTCACTTATTTCACCAGCTAAACCAGCTCTACGTCCGCTCCTGGGCCTTCCAGGAGGAAACTTGGGACGCTTTGGGGAACATATGGAGGAATATGAGCCATTTTAGCCCTGTGCCCAAGGGGGAGGGAGAGGTGCCGTTTATGGTGAAGTTGTGAGGATCATAATTATGGAGGAACATGAGCCATTTTTCGCCTGTGCCTAAGGAAGAGGGGGAGGTGCCGTTTATGGTGTGGCTGTGAGCACTGAGTTACTGTTTGTTGGGGGGGATGCGTTGATGAAATTGAAAATTGACTGGTCAAATGTTAAACTGTTATCCCGAGTATGCGTCTGTAGAAACTTGTGAAACTACTTTAGTTTGAAACAAGTTTTAGTTGTGAGTCTGAGTCTGACCGTCCAACCATGTGACTTTCGATTGTTCTTTTGAGCGGCGCTAAACTCTTGAAATAATGATCCAAGTGCGCTTTAACTTTTTGCTCTGTAACTTCGGAAATCAAAGTTATCATAAATAGCATGATCCTGCTCTCTTCAGTTTCTGACATCAATGTAAACCTCATTACTTCATGATCTGTCTGGTTCCAATTTCCGTTCTTCGAACTTTCGAACTCTAAGTAGGTAGTAATGTCGAACTTGTATCTTTCATCAATTTGAAATTCAGAATCCTGTTCAAAGTCTGTTCAACTTCCTGCTCTGTGAATCTAAAATCAAAGTCTTTCTTGTTGCCTCAAATGTACACGAATGTATTGAATTGTTATGTAAAATTTTGTACCATTGTAGTTCTGATGCTATTTCGGTGGATTCCTTTTTGTTCTTGCACTGATAAAACAAAAACATACTCAACGGTAGAATTGAGATTCATCTCTAACTTAACTACTTCACTCACTATAACAGGTCCGACATTTTAGTTTGTGCGTACAACCCTTTCAGGTTGACACACCGTCGAATTAGCTTTAGATTTTAGTTTTATTCACGCACTTCTGTGTTTGATCTACAGAGCAACCTCTAAGTAGGCTATAGCAGAGTCTGAGTCTCAGAGTCAGTCAAAGTTTGTTAAAGTCTATCGTCGATCGAGAGTCTTAAAGTTTTTCACCATGTCTATTTCCAGCTCTGGACTTCTAAGTGTTGCTAAGATGAGACTTTTGCTGGTCTTGGTTCACGCCTATCTTCCTTATTCTTCCGCTCTAAAGGGATGCATCGAGTTTTGTCGAGAGAACGATGGATATTGCGCCATGAAACATGAATTTGATGGAAAAAATGATGCACTTTCAATCACTTGGAGTTTTATGTATGAGAGGGTGAGGTCACAATGTCCTAGGGAAATCATTCGGAATCCTTTTGAAGAATCATCTGATGTTCAATCTTTTTATTTCATGGAGATGTTTAACAGATTCCAACTTTTTGTCGATGAGTCCACCTTAAACGAAAATGCGAAAAAGTATGTGGAGTCCACTCCACCGCTCCATAAATGGATTAACCTTTATCGCACAAACAATGATTATGAGATGAGGCGTGTGTACACTGAGGTGTGGAATGAGCTGGGCTCTTTGTACTTTGCAGCGTATCCGCCTGTGTGGAATCAGCTTGGCTCTCCGACCTTAGCAGCAGAAGTAATAGACAAACCCCTTCTCAATCTCCGTGTCGATGATAAATTTTTAGAAGCTCCAGCCAGCGATACAGATTTGGGTACCATAAGAGTGTTGATTCGTGAGCTACCTCTTTTGAAATTTACTCGTCCAAACGCGTCCGACCACTTGAAGTATGCTGTAAAAATATTTGATAAGTGCGGAAAGCTAGTGTCGGATATTTTACATGGTCCCATAGGAAGTTGGGACGTTTCCAAAGTCACTAATATGTCGGGGTTGTTTAAATCTATGAAAAATTTCAACGAAGACATCGGGAGTTGGAATACTTCAAAGGTGACTAATATGAATGGAATGTTTACGACTGCTAAGTCATTTAATGGCGACCTAAGAAGATGGGATACTGGGAGTGTTGACGATATGAAACTTATGTTCCTTGGTGCTAAAGCCTTCAATGGCGACATCAGCACGTGGGATACTAAGAGAGTTACTTCTATGTCCTTCATGTTCTGTGGTGCAAGTTCGTTTAATGCTGATATCAGCAGATGGAACACTAGCAATGTTTTCGATATGGGAGGTATGTTTTCTTCTGCAGAATCGTTCAACGGCGACATCAGCACGTGGTCTACTGAGAGTGTAATCAATATGGAAGAAATGTTCCAACGTGCGGAATCATTTAATGGCGACATCAGCAGGTGGGATACTGGGAGTGTTACAACTATGAAGAATATGTTTTATCTCGCAAAAGCGTTCAATGGAGACATCAGCAGGTGGGATACTGGGAGAGTAACCACTATGGCAGGAATGTTTGGAGATGCGCGATCATTCAATGGAGACATCAGCAATTGGTCTACTGGGAGTGTTACCAATATGGAAGCAATGTTCCAATATAATGAATCATTTAATGGCGACATCAGCAGGTGGAATACTGGGAGTGTTACATCTATGAAGCATTTGTTTTATTGTGCAAAGGCGTTCAATGGAGACATCAGCAGGTGGGATACTGGAAAGGTTACTAATATGGAAGGAATGTTCGGCGGTGCAAAATCGTTCAATTGCGACATCAGCAACTGGAAGACCTCGAATGTTATCGATATGCAATACATGTTTCACCTTGCTCGTGCCTTTAATTGTGATATCAGTAGGTGGGAAACTGGAAATGTTATCAATATGAGTGATATGTTTCACGATGCTAGTGTCTTTAATTGCGACATCAGCAAGTGGAAGACTTCGAAGGTTGTCAATATGAAGAGAATGTTTTTCGGTGCTTTTGCCTTTAATTGTGATATCAGCGGGTGGGATACTGGAAATGTTCGTGTTCTGGATGACATGTTCAAGCGTGCGGATTCATTCAAAGCCGATATCAGAACATGGTTAACTAGACCAAATATTGAAGATGCTAAATTTAAAAACTTTCATTATACAGGACGTACTGGTCTAACATTCGAGGAATTCTTAGGTCTGGACTCTGCGTAACTTGACATCAGTCTGAAGTGGGTGACTGATTAAAGCGTATTACAGCAACTACTAACGAAGTTGATGAGTAATAAAGACATGTTTATCAGCGTTGAGCAGACGTAATCTGGACTCTGTATGGACATGGGCAGTGGGCCTTACTCCTGAAGCGAAAACGAGGCTTGGGCTTCCGGCTGGCGACAAGTCCATCAAGCGTTGATCATCTTTATGTGATCGTATCTATTCAAAATCATTAAACAACAACAATAAGTAAGTAAGTAAATTTTTAATTTTACGTCATAGTTTAAAGTAACAAATTACACTGTACAGTACGCCATAATTTGAAGCTAGTTATGCTGACACTAGATTTCACATGAAGCTGAAACTCAGTTTTTATTAACCTTATAATTGTCATTGATATGAGATAGCTCATTATTTGTCGCGAGACTCGAGCGCTATGAGTACTATACTTTACCAGAAAACTGCTTAAATTAAAAGGTAGAAGCTCTTTGCTTGTTCAAGAATCCTTCTGAGGTGCTTACGCGCTGCGAGATGTCTGAGCAAGTTAAAACGACTGTACCTAACAGCAATGAATCTTCTGTACACTATTTAAATTTTTCGCGAAACTAGACTCAGCGCTATGAGTACTATACTTTACCAAAAAGCTGCTTAAATTAAAAGGTAGAAGCTCTTTGCTCGCTCAAGAATCCTCTTGAGGTGCTTACGCAGTAAGCAAGTTAAAACGACTGTACCTAACAGCATCCTGTACACTATTTTCCGCGAGACTCGAGCGCTATAGGTACTTACTATACCTTATATAGACAAGGTAACACAGATTAGACCAGTTACATCATCATGTAGAGAATTTGAGGTAGTAGCTCTTTGTTTATTTCGCCATATATTATTGTAGATCAATCAGCAGTTACTATAATTTCCGATGAGTCATGACTGATAGAGTTTTAGTGAGACTGTAGGTCTGTCTCTAGTTATGGTATGAATATTCTTAAACGACTGTATCTCAAGAATTTCAATCTTAGATCTAATAGCAGGTAAAGCCACGTGCTGAGGGGACCGTAGTACTTAAGTATTATTAAATTTAGCATAGCAAAGTTAAACCTGCATAGCTCCAGGTATTTTTACATAAGGGTCCGGGAAGTATGTAATAAGTATTCGATACATGAAACTGATCTGATAAAAAACAAAAAAATAAGAAAACTAAATTGATGTTTGCGTTCGCTGCATGTCATCTCGACATCAAGTCTAGATGCCTGTAAAGAGCTTTATAGTACGTTACTCTCTCCATGCGTGCTGCGCTGTAACTTGAACCGATACTTTTAAGCTGAAACAGAGTCAGACCAAGATATCATACTGTTGATTTGAGTCTTTACTAATACTAGCAGTACGTTGTTCTGAATCCCAAATTTTAGATCGTCTCAAACGGCCCTGGCAACTCTACTCAATCTGAATATGACTGACGTAATCTGAATCTCAAGCGCAACATGTGATGAGGACAAAAAGGAAAGTTACAAGCTGACTGCGTATAATTATGATAATATTAATGTAAGTTCAATGCGTGCAGCGTTTAACCGTAACGGTTAGACTAAGAATACCTAAAGTCTTTGACTCCAATGACTGTCTCTTTTGCATCAGGACTCGGCCTATAACCACTTGATTTTAGTAGCGCTAAACTACAATATCGATCAGCCGTTAGCGCTGTTACTGTTACTGTATGCTAATTGTCTAGCCTAAGCCGCAGCGCAGGAGTGCAGAAGTGTCAATAATCTAGTCTCAGCTATAATTGTTCATATTTTGATTTATACACTCTCGTTAGGCTTTCATTAATTATCGTGAATCGTGATTTAATACAAAGTATTTAGACTGTTCAACTTGAACTTGACTGTACCGAAGCAGCATCTAGACCTTTTAATTATTTTGTGGCCAACTTTATTAACATGACTGTCTTACACATTCTCAAGTGCCTCTCCGCACTGGCTGGTCGCACGATCATTTCATTATGGCTCACCGCAGTTCCCAACGCAAGCCCGGTACAGGGGCGCCTCACCACAGTTCCGAACGCAAGCCCGGTACAGGGGCTTAAACGCACTCATCCCTCTGTTACGTCTGTACCACTTCCAGAAACCGACACCACCAGCTGCCCAAGGACCAAAAAACGCAAAATATATTTATCAGATTCACTTCCGATCGGAGCGGGATTGAAATTCCTTGCCACTCAACAGCCTGCAACGGATTTTGATGACATCGTCGTCGATGGGGAAGAGGAGAGGTCTCGATGTCCTGCTGCTTTTGGCAGCGGTGCTGCTGATAGCAGTGCTGTTGGTAACAGTGCCATAGATTCAGTTAATGAGAATATTCAAATGGTTGATCATGAGTCTTCTCAGATGAAGATTGATGACTTTGAATTAAGGCTTTACGAGGAGCTGGACTACCTGCTGGAAAGCGAGAGTGATGGTGAGGAATCAGACGGTGAAGCTTTAAAGTTACAGTACAACGCTGAAGAAATTGAAGAAGCAGAAGAGTTGAGATATACCATCCTCGACAAGCTCAAAAAAAACTTTTGCTTGACGGGAATGACGGATGAGGAGCTGATAAGAAAAATCTACGATGCGACAGAAGTTCAAGGACTCGGACTCGGTCACTCAGTCTCACGTGTGGGACTGTCACTCAGTCATACCAAGTCCACTACTAAGTCTACTACTGAGTCTACCACTAAGTCAACCACTGAGTCTGAAATGTTAAAAATTCAAATTGACACTCTGATGGCTGAGGCAGAAGTTTTGGTTAGCCTCGAGCCGCTGACACACAACAGAAAGGGAGACGGTTTTGAAGCACTGATGGACATAATCGTAAACTGAACAGCATAACACACTACAGTGTCAGTAACAGTTTGAGTCAGTCTCAGGGGAATGGTAGTGCATAAGTCAAATAAAAGCAGCTACATACAAATACTGTTAAATCGAAAGGATTGTGTCACAATGAAGATTGGGCCGCTGTGTGTGCAAGAGTAAGAAACATTTAACAGAACTGGTGATTCTATTCGAGTAACAGTATTTTGCTGTCAAACCTGATCATATTATTATATCAGGCGCTTTTTTCGATTGAGTCGTCTCAGTTTGTAGACTTTTCTTACTCCTCCACTAGATAGAGCTATTTAGAGTGGCTAAATTTTATGTAAGTGGGTAAGTGTATTGATCCAAACCCAAAGTTGAAATAAGTTTCCCGACTTTGACTTTATAATTTTGTCTGTCAATTTGACAGTCTAGAGACTAGACTCTAAGTTACATTGCACAACACTTCGAAATTTCAATTTAAAATTAGAGATTTTAATCCGATATGAATCATAATGTACATCACTCAGCATCATTGATCCATTGCATAATTTGACATCTACAATTTATTTATTTTTCCTGGAGCTTAGCCTGCGCTAATTTATCTCCAAGGGCGGGAATGAGTTGAGACTCAGACGTCGTCTTCTTCATTTAAAGTTACCATTAAGATTGCTACCCAAGAACAAAGTTTGAAGTGTGTAGTCCATCCAGTTGATTCATGTATAAAGTTACAGTATATTACCGAATGCAGTCACAGTGGCTTGTTTTGAACAGTGGCTTCAGACTATCTCCCTGAAGCAACGTTATCATACGAAAACACAATAAATCAAATCGAGATGGGTCTAACGATGTCAAAGTTCAAACTCTTGAGTAGCAGTCTGATCCAATGGCACGAATCGATATCGCTTTTGAAGTTCTTATCTCGTCTGTACAGATTAGTTGATTTAATAGAATTGCGACTGAGTCAATCATTGTGCATCTCATTTTTTGCTCTAGTACAATAACACCTGCGTTTATGAATATGATAACTTGATATGATAATTGCGAATGCGTCTCAGTCTGAACTTTGAATGTCTTCCAATTTGAATCATTGTCCCAACGACCCATAATGATAACTTTTGCGTGAGTCATTTTAAATTTTTATTTTGTTGACATACACTCTGAACGGTGCCATTCTAACCTTAGCTCTGATTCTAGCAGCTTGCCCCTGGCCTATAGCTGACGGTCCCCGTTTCAAGTTTGATTCACTCATACCACATGATCATCAACATCGTTTCAGAGAAAATTCCGAATACAACAATATAACTGCTTAACCTTTTTTAGTTGGTGTTTCGATAATTCGTGTTGCTGGCGCTCAGTGCTTTTTTGCTTTGCACCGCTTCACTAATTTCAAGTAAGTAAGTTTAAAGTACTTACTTACCTAATTGTCATTGATTGGATTATCGCCTAAATTTCTCAGTCTAATTCCAGAAAAAACCACCAACAATGTCTCCGGTCAAGTTCTTAACAAGACTAGCCGCGCCCTGGGCCTTTCTAGCCGTAGGCTTTGCAGGTTCAACTTTAACCCAAATTGCGGCTGCCGCTTCGAGTTCGAGTGGACCTAAGGCTACTGTAGTGAGTCACAGTCTAACGGTCTCTCACTGTCAGACTGAGATGATCCCCCAGTTCGTGACAGAGGTGAAGCTGAAAATACCACAAATCGTAAGGGAAATGAAGCTGAAGTGCGTAGAAATCCTATCTCTCGGCATTCGTTTGGTAGCGATGAGGCAGAAGATAGAGGAGGCGGAGTTGTTGGTGAAAAATCAAACGACTGATACAAAAATAGCGATATGCAATTTTGACAGTGACTTTGTTGAAGAGCTTCTAAAAACCTTCACTAAAACCTTCCCCACCGCCAAGGCTAAGGAAAGTCAGCTTGGTTTGATCAAAACATCGGACTTACCGAGATACGAATTGGAGGTCAAAGAGCTGCGTGAGGACCTAGAAGAACGTGTGAGGTGCTTCTTCGAGGTTGAAGATGATCATGCCTCTCATTATCATGAAGTTCGTGAATCTTGTAGAAAGAATTTGAGTCTCAGTCAGTCAGATGGAGAAAAAACTGTACCTTGTAACGATCGTATCAGCGGTATCACTCAAATTCAGCGCTTGCTCAAAAAAGTGCGTGGCGCTTGTGGTATTAGTGACAAGGTTACAGACTCAGCAAGTGGCGATGCACCAGAAAATGAGAGTAGAACTGTGTCAGTCAGTCGTCAGCCGAAACTGAGTCAACTGTTGGAGCTCATTCCAGTCATTGAGCTTCTACCCAGGGCTGGCAACGATACTGAGGTCAGTGAGTCTGACCGCACAAAATTGTACGAGCTGCTCGGTTTTTTACAGCACGTCGCGAATTTCGTATGTCCACTTGTCGGGGTTGAGTCCGATTTACTTTTACAGCCAGAAAGTTCAGAGACTGAATCTGTGTCAGATAAAAAACAACAGGGCCAGGCCAAAGTTCAGTTTAAAATCGCATCCTTCAATCTGCTTCACAGAAAAAACACCAAAGGTCTGAACACAAATCATTTTCCAAAGTGGAGAAAAGAAGATGATTTAAAAGATTTTATTGAACCCAAAGACTCAGCTGACCAGCGCCTCAAGCTCGCGGCAGATGAAATTTTTGAATACGGCCCCGACATAGTTTGCCTCCAAGAGGTGGATCCCGCTTTCTTGAATCCAAATACTTTTCCTCGGCTACATGAACACTACGAGTTCGTGTCCGCTCTCCAGCTAACGCCACATTTGTTAGACAATGGACAATACAACACCGCCATCGGCTTCCTCCGAACCAAATTCAGGCTGTGTACAAAAGTTAAGCCCGAGGCGGCGGTTGACGACGTCTCGCAGCGGATCGCGGTTTGTGCGCTGCTAGAGAGAATTGATCCGCCAGGAAGTTCCTATGACGGTAATGTCACTGGTACTGGCAGGATGTACTGCGTGGCGAGTGTGGTATTTCCGGAGCCAGATTATAGCAAATTGAAGGGGCTTACCCCTGAAGACAAATTGAAACCTGGTGAAAAACTGGATGGCGAAAACCACTTCTCCGAATCAGAATTGGAAGAAATGGCTAATTATGAAGCTTCAAAAAATCTCGCATCCAAGGTGGAAGAAACGCTAGATAGATTGATTGGTCAGTTTCAAGAAGTGGGGAAAGGTGAAGATCAAACTGGACAAGTTTCTGTTCCGAAGATCATAGGTGGGGATTTTAAGACATCAAAATACGGAAAAATCCTCCTCAAAAAAAACGTTTCTGATGAAATAGAATTCGTTGACGGAAGACCGGAAGTTCTTCTCAAAAAGACCTGTAGCAAGTCAGACTATAAAACCATATCAAGAAGCGGACTTTACGCGTGGAACTCGCTCAGGCTGGGATACTTCTCTTTGGGGGAAGGGTGCTATATAGGCCAGCGGATAGTCGTGAATTTGTGGTCTGATGAGCTCAAAAATGGTCAACGTCAATGTTGTGTAAGAGAGCTCGCTAAGGGTTCCGGCTTAGATGATGGCACTTATATTTCCAGAACAGATTTTAACCCGTGGGACAGAAAGTACTGTAACTTCGAAGAGGGATCGGAAAACTACGGAAAAGTGCACGTAGCCTCAACTTGTGCTCTTATCGGGGCAAAACTGGAGGAAATTTCTGAAGCCGAGATGCAGGCTGAGCTCGTGAAGAGGGAACGACTTGAGTTCGCGGAACTCCTAAAGATGTCTCGACTTGAGTTCCAGAAAAACGAGGAGATGCAAAAGATCATCGCGGTCTCTGTGGCCTTGTCGACCGGGTGTGACGTATTTGTGAAAGATTATTTGACACGTGAAAATATTTTAAGTGGCAATGGCGCTCCAGGTAGATTGAGAGCACTGTCGATCATATGTCATCAGCAGACTGGAGCGTCGAGCTTGATCTCAGAACTGACAAGTTCGACTTTGGCAAGTTTTGGTTCACCGAGTCACTCTGGCGTAACAGTTACCGCCCAAGTTGAGCCACGCCTCTTCACCCTTGACGATATGGAGCAATGGAATGCACAGTGTGACTGGTGTACGAATAAAATGGATAAGTCTGACTCGATCTACGCTCAAACCCTTTTTTTGCATAAATTCTTTATAAACGATTGGATTTTGAAGTCGTTCGGCTGCAAGTTTGCCGAAAAAAAACTTGATTTTGTGAGAAGAGACCCGGACCATTTTAAACTAGTAATCCACTCTTACGAGCACATGATTAGATCGGGAACACTCCGAACAGAACCAGTTATTAAATTGCCTGGTGGCGGACTTGGTCACAGTCACAGTGACTTGGTGGACCCCAAGTCTAGACTTAGTGATGCTAAGCCTAGCTATCCGCTGAATCAGACCGTAGTATCAATTCCAAGTGGTGAGATGCTCCCTAGCGATCATGATGCTAGCTATCCGGTGACCGTACCATCACTACCAAGAGATGTTTCAAAAGCGACTCACTTGACTGAGCCTACTCCCCCGGTTACAACTCAGCCGACTCTGGTTACATCGACGACGACCGAGCCTACTACGACCAAACCTGCTACTTCAACCACACCTGTTACGACCAAGACAAGCATCGCTTCGCCTCCGACGACCGAGCCTACTTCAACCAAGCCTGCTACTTCATTGACCAAACCTGTTGCAACCAAGACAACCATGGCTCCGCCTCACCCGACGATTTTACCTTCGACCAAACTCAGTAGTAGTACACCTGATGGACCTGTTAGCACTACGATTGCTGCCTCTGAGACTCACTCTGAGTCTGCTGGCACTGCCTTTTTGCAAGAACAAGTTGAAGTTCAAGATACTTCAAAGCCTCAGGAGTCGTACCAGGTGAACTCAGCAAAAGAGAGCACCACAAATTCAAAAACGGGTTTTTTCTCTTTTTTCATACAATTTCTGCGCACCTTATTAATGGCGTGTATTAAAATTTGTTGCTGTGGGTTGTTTGACTGTCGCTCGGTACAGGCGTGAAATATATGATGATTTAGATTTGTATGATGAGGGTGGTTGTGACTGTGTGACTTAAATTAACTTTTACTGTTACAACTTACGGTACAACTTGAAAAAGAATGTCGCATGTGCTCTGAAAACTTCTATACAGTAAGTACTAAGGGCGGCATTATATATTTAGTACTTATATGGTTTTCTTGAACACTAAGTCAAAAAAAGATGAAATTCATGCGATTGAAGTGTAACTTAAACAGCTAGGTACTACGGTTACCTATGTAAAAAAAAACTCCCTTAGTATCATCTATGTTGAATTTCTTAGTACTGTAAGTAATTAAGTAAATGTTTTTAAAGGTTATTAGTTAATAGTTTAATCACAGCAGTGCTTTGAAAAGTTTTAACTTTTCATCATGAAATACTTACCTAGTAAGATTCAGTGTAAATTTTTGATTTTAAATTTCTGGTTGTTAATACTGTATACACAATAGGGTTAGAAGTACCACTAGTACCGTGTTGATTGTACTTTAGATACAATCATGCTTTATCTGAGCAGAAACGCCATTTTTTAAAGGTGTGACCTGAGTCCTAGTTTTCTTGTCTGATTCCAGACTTCGTGACTTCAGAAAGTCTCCTGGCAGCCAGGTCAACCGTAATTTAACTCAATGTTGATATAAAGTGATGATATAGAGTCGACAACCTAGTTTCACTGCCGACTGATTTAATTGTAGACCTAATTCAGACCGATACAGGTGTGTAAATGATAATGATAATCTGTCATGATGGTGATCATTTTTTGTTGTCGTGACTCTTGACTTAAATGACAGTAGCACGGTACCATCACAATCACTGTCAGACTGAAAGCGATAATATTTAGGTGTCTCCCTTTAAGTTTGTTTTCTCACACAAAGTACTGGTAGTGGTTCGAAATTTCATTTGAAAATGTCAAATCACCTCTGGTTTTCTTGAAGTTGGTCGACGTATCGCAATTACCTACTTCTGACCGGACTCAGACTCTGAGTTTGATAGCCCTCTGAATGGTTACAGTAATCTCAGTTAAGGAGATCTAACATCTTCTTGTCCTATCGATTTAGTGTGAAATAATTGTATCAAGTTTGTTCGCTTAATAGCTAGGTACAAATCGACAGTCTACAAGTTCCGCGCTTTTCCGTTTGAGAAATTCTTTTAGAATCAAGAGTGACGTTCAACAAATCAACAGTCATGAATCTCCGTTTTAATATTTCAGCCATCGGTAGTCTACGGTTTGAGAAATTAATTATCGTACGTATTGTCGCATGAGTTTTGTTTTAGCTTTTCGTTCCGAGTTTTCCACACTGTGCTTCTACAGTATTTCCTCGAATCTACGACGAATCTTATTTCTTTCCCCGCTTTTTTCCCAACACAAGCAGGATATAATAATATCAGGAGTCCAACTCCTTATAAGTTATAACAGATAGCTGATTTATAGCTCTAGAGACTAGATTCTAAGACTTTCGGACTTTCTGCAACTGTCAAGCTTTAAAAACTTTAACACAAGTTGCAGTCTCACAATTCATTTCAGACTTTATTGTTGATTTTTAAATTTCACTGACCAGGTACACTAATTAGGTAAGTACTTAATCGAGACAACAGTCTTTTTAGGTCTAAGTTTAAGTCAAAGTAAACACTTCCACCCCCAAACCCCAAACCATGCCCTCCAAGCGCGAGCGCCAGGCCAAGGCCAAGGCCAAAACACAGGCTGCTAAAGGTGGAAAAACTTCAAACTCATCTTCAAAAACAGGAACTTCTTCAGACAAAACCGGCAAGAACGGTCTCTCATTCCTCGACAACTCCAAGCTAATCTCCTACAACGGGAAGGAGCTGACTTTTCAGATGGGTTTAACTTTTGGGAGTGAGGAGCTGTTTGCGGTTTCTCAGGTAGCGTTACAGCATGGGCAGATATATGCTCTCACGGCTCCAAATGGCGCGGGGAAATCTAGTTTCGCGGATATGCTCTCTAAAATCGAGGGCTTCCCCAAACACTTGTCCGTTGGTATTTTGCGGTGCGACGGGAAGGAGTTGGTTAAGAGGGGGGAGCGGGATAGGAATAAGGTGGAGATAGAGGAGGTTGAGGGGGAGAAGAGTGAGACGCAGGAGGAGAGCGGGGCTTCTGGTTCGGGTAACTCAGACGGTGGTAAGGTTGCTGGGTCGAGTTCAAGTTCAACAGGAGCTGGTGAAAATTCTGAGGCTGGCACTGCAAAAAAAGTTCTCTCCGAAGAAGAAGAAACGAACAACCTAAAACCCCTCCAATTCTTGCTCCGATCCTTGCACAAGAGGAAGGCGCAAATCAAATCCCAGATATCACAATTGGAGTCAGAAATAGAGAACTACCAAAACGACCCCGATGCCGACGACTCCGGCCCCCCAGAGGCTTTAATAACCCGCCTAAACGCCCTCTACGAACTTCAAGACTCTGAATCTGGGTCAAGTTCAGGCGGCGGAGGCTTCAGCTCCGACGAAGCCATCGAGAAAACAGCTCTCAACGCCCTAGAACGGCTGAAGTTCAAGTCCGCCAACTACATCGACACCAAAGTGGGAGACCTATCCGGGGGGTGGAAGTACAAATTAAAACTGGCCGAGGCTATCCTCTCCAAACCAGAACTCCTCATCATAGACGAACCCTCCTTCCTAGATGCAGAATCCTCTGACTGGTTTATGCGGTATTTAAGGGAAGAGTGCGCTGGGCAGAGACCCGAATACGGTTCCGAAACCAACTCCAAGTCTTCCGCAAGTCTCTCAAAGTCAGCAAAGAAAGCCGCCGGCCGCGAGGCCGGTAGCGGGAACTGTATTGTGATTCTGATCTCGCACAAAGAGAGACTTTTGGAAGAAACTTGTTCGAAAATCCTTTATATTTCTGCTGGGTCCCAGGCTTCTGCGGAGAATAGTTTGTTGAAAACTCTAGCCTTAGGAGAAGATGATGATGGTTATGGGGGTGGGGGTGGGGATGAGGAGGACTTGAGTGCTAGGCATCTGTTACTGTTTCATGGTCCATATTCCTCCTTCCTAAAAGCCCGAGACGAAGAGGAAACAGCCGCCGAGAACCTCGCAGCCCTTATAGAACACGATTTACAACACGCCCAGAAGCAGGAAGACCATTTAGCCACAATGAGGGCGCAGAACGAGGCAACTTTTGCTAACCAAAACTCGAACGAAGGAGGAAGTGGTAGCGGTAATCAGGGTAAAAACAAATCTTTGAAGGGGAAGTTCACCCAGCGTGAGGGCGCGGCGCGGCAGATCCACATCCAGGGCGCGGGGAGCAAGTATAAGATGCTCCAAAAACAAAGGGAAGGGATGAGGGAGGAGTTGGCGAAGAGGGCTAAATTCACGAAATGGTCCGGTCTAGGCGGTATGACGATCTCGGGTCAGGCCGTCTCTGACAACGAGATGCTCCCGATAGTGCGGATGGATGGGGTTGGCTTTGACTGGGGGCGGTGGAAGAGGGCGAAGGCGGAGGAGGATAAGGAAAAAGCGAAAGGTGTTGAAGGGGTTTCGGCGTCGTCTCCGACGTTCAAGCCCGAAGCTCGGGCTTCGACTAACAGTGTGGGTTCTGGAGGGGGATTTTCTATGCAGAACACTGGTGGTGGTGGTGGGTTTAGTTGCGCAAACGCTAATCCAACGGAAGTGGCTAATAAAAACAGCGGCAGTGATACAGCCCCTCCTCTACTACAGAACCTCCACCTCCAGATCTGCCCGAGGGATAGGATCGCGTTGACAGGGAAAAATGGGGCAGGGAAATCAACTCTGTTAAAACTCATTACTGGGGCGCCGATCACCAGAACTAGAACAGCTAAAGATAGTATTACCGGAGAAACCATCACCGAAACAGTCTCAGAATCACTCAAATCCAACGTCGGCTCCAACTACACAGTGTCCGCAAAAACCGGGAAAGTGAGTGAGGGCGAGATTAAACAAGTTAGGTACCCTTTCGGCGAACTCAAAACCGTCTATTTCCCCCAAAATGCAGCAATGGAGTTATTAAGTGAGGAGAAGTTCGGGGGGGTTAGCTGTGTTGACTACTTGAATAAACGGGTTTTGGAGGAAAAGGAAAGGATGGAGAAAGAGAGAAGGGAGAATGAGGCTGCAAATAGTCCTGCTGATGGTGGTCAAACAGCAGGCTCAGCGACTACAGATTCACATGGTAACAACACTGTTGCTTCAGGAACTAATCCCGAAGAGATCCCCGAAAAAGAGACCAAAGTCCCCAAAACCGCCTCCTCCTCAAAATCCAAATCCACCTCCTCCGGCCCCACAGTTTCCCCGACCAAAGCTAGGGCCCATTTCTCCCAGTTTGGTTTAACAACGGATGTTGTGAAAAGACCAGTTACAGCTTTATCTACGGGGCAGAGAACGAGGCTGTATTTGGCGGTGGAGATGTACGTTGCGACGTTTGTTTCTGGTAACATAGATGGGTTGGAAAACGACAAAGCAAAAGTTGCACCGCCTAATTTGTTGGTTTTAGACGAGATAAGCGATAATTTGGATTTCGACACGGTAGAGTGCCTGTGTGAGTGTCTTAGGGAGTTTGACGGGGCTATATTGGCGGTTTCTCACGAGGTCGAGGACTTTTTGGCGGAATTTTGCGAGGTGGAATGGAGGCTGGAGGGGGGGAGGGTGAAGACGAAGGTGGGGTTGTGAGGGTGTGGTGTCTAAATTCGTTCTTGTTTGTGATAGCTTAAACCAAGTTTCATTAATATCGATTCTAAAGCCTGAAGTGAGCCAGAGCCTGGCCGTACGGAGCCAGAGCCTGGCCGGATGTTGAAAGTTGAATTAGCGGTGCTCTGATCATGATGGGCACAGATACTTTGAAAGTGTGTAGACGTGTGTAGAAGAAGAACTTGCACGGTGAGTGCAATATATTTGACGATTGTATGTAGATGATAATGCAGACCAGCACTTGCAACTCAGAGTTAAAAGTACGCCTCTGTACTTCAATTTTTTTTGAGTTGTCCGAGTCCAACTCTGGTTGGACATTTTTGCTTCCCAGGTGCCATCCTGTAAACTGGTCTTTACCTAATACCCTCTAGGGTAAATCGATTTGAGCTCGCGCTCAGATCATATAGTCTAAAAGTAAAAGAAAAAAAAAGTTTAAGCCGTGACGTTTGTATTGACACATTTCGTGATGCGTTTGCTCACATTTTAGCGAACCTTGAAATCACTCAACCGTTTACTTTTGTTCGAAGCATTTCTTCATGCTGAGTCTGAGTCAATTCTCGTTTCAGATGACCGCGCGTTTTTCCGAGAAGAGTTTGAGATACCAAATTGCAAGAAGGTGACACGTTCTTTCGACGTTTAAGATTCATCCTCTCAGCGTTATCGCTGGTTATGACTAGACAGAGCACGCTGTATATTTTATTGGCTGCATGTTGAACCCCAACCCGAAAAACTAACTTGACCCCCATGCAAATCATCGACCAAATCCCATTCAATATCAAAAGCACTTCATCCCAGAACAGGTACTGGAAATTCACCGGTGAAACGCTCAAGTCAACGGGGTATCCACACGGGATGGGGTTAATTAAACGTACTGAAGTAGAAAATCAGCAGGACGAACCCGGAATCAAAGTCCACTCCTACCTCGGCCAGTGGTCGGAGGGACTACCGCATGGTAGAGGACAGGTTGAGTTCTCTGAGACAGTCACAGTTGTCAAAGACCCTGGCTCTTCGTCTGATTCAGTCAAAAATCTCAAAACCACAACAGCCACTTACGTCGGCGAAATCGATAGAAACCGATTTATGATTGGTCGGGGGGTTTTGATTAGGAATCAAAAACCGGAAAGCGTGCAAGATAATGATTCAGAACTAGTTTGTCAGTCTGTCTACATGGGCCAATTCTCCCAGACCGGTTTGCAGCATGGGTTTGGAGCGGAGGTATGGAGTGAAACGAAACCTAAACCTATGTTATCTGATAATCAAGGAACTTCAAGTTCAACATCAGAATCGACTTCAACTTCCATAATTTCGACCAACACCTACGAAGGCTCCTTCATTCACGGCCAAAAACAGGGGGTTGGGAAGTGTACTTGGGAAGAAAGAAAAACTTCAAACACCACAAATGATACCGATATCAATGTTAAGGGTTCAAGTACAACAAGTTCAACTTCAGTATCATTGTCAATCTATGAGGGTACTTGGGAAAACAGCCTGATGTCGGGGGCTGGAGTGTACAAATCTAAAACAGAAACAAAGTGTGCTGACTATCATGGAGAATGGCGGAATGGAAAGATGCATGGGCGGGGAGTTTATAGGTGGAGAAATCCTAAAGATTCCGAATCTGGTTTGACCAATCCAACGATAGCTAACTCAGATTCAGATTCAACACGCATCTACTCTGGTTCGTATGTGAATGGAAAGCGGGAGGGGTTTGGGATTTACAGGTGGCCTGTAGCAAGCTCTCCCGTAACAGTAGAACGGAGCAGCGTCTATGAATCAGCCATGAATGATCAAAATCAAGTTTCAGACTCACAAGCTGTCAAAACAAAATGCTACCAAGGGTATTGGTCGAATGGTTTGCAGGAAGGTGCGGCGCGCGTTACAGTTTCCGATGAAAACGGCAATGAAGTTTTTGCCGACTCAGTCTGGGTTGCTGGTAAAAGGGTGCTTGGAGGGAAACCACCACCATTGCGATTAATGATGACGGCGGCGACGAATTTCTCACCAGCTGTCATGACTTCACAAGATCCAACAGGTGCAGTGCCTCCCGTTACTCAGACGATCACAGGCTTGCCGATAAATCCAGTCGATCTTAACAAGTCTAAATCGTCACATCAGACTTCTGTGACACTGAGTGTTTCTCAATCTGAGGTTTTATCCTCACCTGACGACACCATGTCAATGCGGCCAGAGTTAGCGGGATTTTTACTTAGAGACGTCAATACTGAACCTGTTATGACTCAAAATGAGAATCACAGTGAAAAACTTGATGTTAATGCCATACCTAGTCTCACAAAAAGTTTCCAAGAAACGTTAACGTTTGATGATAATCGACTCAATACAGATACAAAGACGTCTAATGCTAATCGAATCAATACCGATGCAAAGCAGACACCCAAAACTTTGTCACATTACATAGTTGCGTCGTAGAAAAAAATGGACTGCTGAGGTTTCACTTCCACTGCGTAAATCGTGTTCTAACTGAACTTGATGCGGAGCTTGACTCAGACTGAGTCTGTGCGTTCAGCTTTGTGTACTTCTGAGTTTAGAGATTTACCCTAAATTGCTCTAAAAGGTTGCAAACTTCGACGTTTTTATTCAGTTCGATTGTCACTGACCAGTTTCACCACAGGCTAAGCCGTTTACTGTACAGCCATTTGCGCAACCGCACGCCTCTGTCGCCGTTGTGTTTAGAAGGCTTCGAATGATTTCGAGCTAATTTTAAACTTCAAATCCAACTTAGTGTCCAAAACAACCAGCACTTTGTCAACTTAGAGTGACAATGTTAACCTCAATCTCAATCATGTTCCCCCTCCTCAAACTCTCCCTCACCGGTCTCCTCCTTCCCCTCCTCGTCCACTCAAAATCCCAACCTGGGTACGGCCAAAGCTCCGCGGACTCTGCCCCGCCTCCTATTTTCATCGGTCCTCCGGCTAACGTCTGCAAGCTAATCAAAGACTGGAGTGTCTACGAACGCTCCGGTAACGGCTACCTCCCCAACAACCATAATTATGGAGATCCGGGCACACCTGAAATCGACGACGGCGCCTACGGTACCACACCCCCTCTAGACGGACCAAAAGCAGAAAAGGGTAAAAAGAAAAAGAAGTGTAAGAAGATTGAGGGGGGTAAGAAGGAGTGTAAAGAAATAACTGATGGTGATGATGAATCAGCGGTCGCTCTCCGAGCCTCCAACGATTTAGTTGACCCAAGCACCGACAACTCCGATTTCTCGGGGGGAAGGGGAGGAAAGAATAGAATAGATTTTGAGTTCCAGCTAAGGAATGCGATTAGGCGGCATTTGAAGACTCACCCGGAACTCAACATTATCAGGCCTCAGGTCAGTGATATAGATAGGGCAGATGACTACGAGACTGGGGTTGCAGAAGGCTCTCTCTTTCACCGTGTTGTTGAGTGGCTCGCCCCAAACCACGACGTTTTAAACGGAAAAAGTCAGGATGGGCCTAGCGAGGTTTGGCTGAATGTTTTGAGTGACAAGCTTTGCCCAGAATCGAGCGAGGGGGAAGGGGCTGAGGGCTCGGAGGGTGGAGACAGTGGGTCTGAAGAGAGCGTCCAGTCCCAAGCGGGATCCCGCGGGCACAGGAACCGGAAGGCAACCCCGGTGAAACCAAAACTGAGTCCGAAGGAGAAGCACGAGAGGAAGGTGCTGAAGAACCCTCTCTTCTACGCTCTAAAATACCAAAACGTACACGCCCTCCAAATTCTTCTCGAGGAGTTTCACGGAGAATGTGTTTTTTACAAGCACTGCGACAGACAACTCTGGGGCTCCGTGAAACCAATCAATGATGTAGATAGGGACTTCGGGGAAACAAAACCAGAACCGGTTAAAACAGGGAACTCAACAACAGGTCCTGGTTCAGATGGTTCAGATTCTTCAACTTCCACCTTTCCCTTCGAGTTCGCAGAAGCGCTCCCCGACCCCATAACTTCGCCCGACAAGAACTCCCCCCCTCAGAGCCCGATAAGGTACAACCTGTTCATGAATTACTTCTACACAGCACTCACTTTTAGCGTGGATGATACGCACTTCATCCACGGGACTTCCACTCTACCGGATAAGACGGATAACGCATTAAGCCGGAAGCACCTGACCCTCCACAACATCTTCCGAAGGGATATAATAGAAACGTTAGAGCATGTTTATGCCCGGATGCACCGGTTTGAAATCCAGTCAAAAGCACTGGACAGCTTCCTCATGCAGTACACGGCGGACAAGAGCGGCAGCCAGAACGTGAGAGTAAAACCTAGCATTTCAACTATTGAGTTGGAGTATAGGCGGGATACAACATCTCAGAGGCTGTTGCGGTACCACGAGAAAATAAGTAGACCAGAGAGGGGGACGGGGACGCCGACAAAGAGAGTGAGTGAGGGGGGAAAAAGTGGAAAGAGTACACACAGTAGTCTGACTCCTGTGCTGAGCGAGATGAGCTTTCAGCAGCACTATTTTTTGAATAATAAGCAGCTGGATGCGTGGGAAGAAATTGGAGATGAGGAACTCGAGCACAAATTTGAGGCGCAGCTGAGGGCGGATAGTTCTTTTAACGAGAAAGCTTCAGGTTCGGGTTCCAAAGCCGGAAAGAAGTCCAAAAAGAGCAGCAAGAAAAAGAAGTCCAGTGGTTCTGGTTTCAGAACCAAGGAAAAAAAATCCACCCCCCTCTACGACAAAGAGCAAGAAAAACACCGCGTAACAGTAACCGAGTCAGACTTCGAGTACACGAAAGACCTTATCTCCAACTGGGTGATCCCCGAATCTCATTTATTGTTACCGAGCTTTGATAATTTCGAGAAGAAACGCGGGTTGCGGCTGCTGATTGCGGAGTCTTGTCCTCACTGCGTTGAGGAGAATGAGCCAGAGATCAAGGATGGCGAGTTCGGGTGGTACGGGGTAAACAGTAAAGAGGGGACAGGGGGGTCAACGGCGGTATCATCAACAGGGACGGGGGTGAACAGGCCTTTGATTTTGGGGAAATACAAGGATACTGTGGAGTTGAATACGCACTTTTTTTTGTTGAGTAAGCTGTATTTCGGGTTGCAAAGTTATAGTACGCTTCAGGAGCTCCAGATGGAGGGGAATGGACTGAATTCAACCGGGATTTTACCAATACATTCCGCAGCGGGGGGGTGGCGGTTTATGCCCCACTACGCTCGATCTGAGGTGATTGGGGATGATGATGAGAGCGATGATGAGAGTAGGAATACCAAAACAGAGAACTTCGAGACCAAAACCACTGCAGGAGAATCTGAGTCAAATACATTATCTCCAAGCTACTCCTCAAAAACCTCAGACACAGACCAATCCTCCCCCGCCCACATTTTCCCGGTTTTATCCCAATATCAGAAAAAACTCCACCACAAGTTCCATAGTTCCAAATCTGATATAAACGGGGCAAGTTCCACCTCAACGGGGAGTTTTACTACAACCAAGGTTTCTCCGGGGCATTTACTTTCTTTGAGGTTTGTCATCGATAGGCACAGGGAGATTTACGCGCGGTCGTTGACGAGGGTGCAGGGGGCAATAAGGGAGTCTGAATCTCTCGGTATTGTACATGCTGATATCGAGTCCGGCCCTGTCGCCAACGTCCTAAACACGCACGAAGCCTCAAAACTCTCGGCCAAGCCATTACCTTCTCAAGCTGGAAGCAACCACGAGACCGATGTTATCGACCCCACCACCCAAAACTCTCTTTCCTCCTCCTACACACTTGCGGGTGAAACCACAGTCTCTATGCTCCTAGGCGGTCCAAAGTCCTATCTACCGGTTAAATCCAAAACGTTAGTCAGAACACTAAGGGATGTGAGGGGTAATTCCCCCCTAAATCTCGCAACCCACTTCGGCTACTCCGCAATAGTGAAAGAGCTAATCAACCACAACGGCGTCTACTCACCCAGAAAATCGCACCACAACGCGCGAGACTCTAATCTGTTAAGGAGTGATAAGGACCTCCACGGCTGGAGCCCTCTCATCACCCCAATTCACTCTGGACCTCACTTAGGAGAAATCTTTCAGACACTTATTAAAGTGGCTGTGAGGGGCAGGATTGATGTTGGGCCTTATGAAGCGCTAACGTTAACGGGGAAAAAACAGAACAGAGAGGAGCATATGGACCAAAAAAGTGACCTTAAAGGTAAAGTAGCGGACAAAGAAGAAGAAGAGCTTAGGGTTGAATTAGAAAAACTCCTAGAAAGGGGCGATGAATTCATCAGGGAGACGGACGCGGTTTATAATCCGCTGTGGAAGTCGGAGAACTCTTGCAAATCTAACCCAGATGGTAACGCCGACGGTTCGGGTAAACAGTGTTTGAATGTTGAAGACCCCGCATCGGTGGTAACAAGCCCGGTGATCCCGACCTCGAAGTATATGGGGGGCGATAATGGACCTCCTTCTCCAAAGCTGTTAAAGCATTTACATAGGAAACTTTTAGAGCAACACCGCGATAACTGGGGCTGCCACCCTCTGTTGCACGCTTGTTTCGCGGGGAACGTGCAAATTGTTCGTCTTCTAGCGGAGGTTTACCGGTTGGAGACTGTGGGGAGTTACGTGGTTGAGGATACTTCTGGGGAGCACGAGTATAGCGCAAGTGGAAGTTCAAACGGTGATTTAAAGCACCCTATGGTTGATCTGGGGCGGTGTAATTTGTCGAAGAGCCCGATGACTGGGGGCTTGAGTTGCTATGAGGGGGCGAAGTTTTACGGGAGAGAGGGGGTGATGGAGCTGTTTAATGTTGAGGGTGGTGGGAGCGGGGGTAGTGGGGTTGATATCGTGAGGTATGTTGGTGTGTCTGACAGCGAGGCAACGCAGTTGAAGTTCGGGGAGAAGCAGGAGCTGTGATTCAGAAGATGAGGGTTCAAGTGTTGGATGTTATTACGGTGATGAGAGTAGTGACGATGCGTCGTTTAAGTTAGGTTAGTTTACGATTTGTAATTTTTCACACAGTGAGACTCTGAAGACGAAATGTGAAACACCATACCATGACTATCTGATTCTGATTGAATTGATCGATTTGCGATTTCAAGAAACTGTCAGTGTATAATTCTAAATCTTGAGTAGTTGAACTGTATGCTCCGCCAAAATGGCGTAAAGACTTTGCAATGCTTGAGAAAACGAAAACGATTCAACCATAAAAGACTTTAAGAATTTGATCAGTGACTCAATGTTGATCACAAGAACTTTTGGAAACTACGAATGGTGAACGAAGAAAATTTTGTTCTGCATTATCATTGATACAGAATGCATCTAATTCAACGGAGATCGGAGTTACTTGTTCTCCTCATTCATACCTTTCTTGAAAACGATTGCAGTGAATTCTAGTCCATTCAATAGTCAGTCCCTTTTTCCATATTATCTTCTTAGATTTTGTTTATACAGATAGCTATTAGCAGCCTACAGAGCTAGATTAGAATCCGAATTTTAATTGACAGTCAGTAACGCAAGTATTAATTCAGCTTAGGACCAGGTGATCATAAACTCTCCAACCATGTCCGAATCCGTCTCCGACTTCCTAACGAAAATCGGCACCAAGCTGAACCGCACGCCGCACCAGATGAAACCCATTTTAGAGAAACTAACCGAGAATTGGTACGAAACTGTGGATGATCTGAAGAATATAACCGATGACGGCTGGAAAGACCTATCTTTACCTGCCCGTTTAGTTGATGAGATAAAGAAGGAACTAAATGGAGGAGGAGGTGGTGGTGCTGCTGCTCCGGTCGCTGCGTCAGCTCCTGCTCCAACATCAACTTCAACTCCATCAGGACCTTCAAATGTTCTCAAGCTCGATCAGAGTGCGGTAATCCCATCCGTTGGGGCTTTTCCAGCTGCGCCAAACACAGCTACTCAGGGGCAGCAGCAGGCTTCCGGTGGGGCTTCTGGTCAGAGGCTAGGTGGGAACTCAACGGTTGGAGCTGGGCAACGTCTTGGTGGACAAGACCCGACTTTCAACCCAAGCGCCTCCTCAACCCCCCAACCTCCCAACCCAAACCAAGCTGGAGGCGCCTTCTACGACCTCGCCCCCCCGATGCACCTCGCCGGCTCCTTCCCGGACCAGACCCAAGCGTTACAACTACTCATCGCAAAAATCGCCGGCTCCGGCGGAAAGGAGGGTTTTACGAAACAGGATTTAGAGACCTGCCTCCTCACCCTCTTCAAACTCATCCACGCAATCCTCAAGTCCCCCTCTGATGAGGCAAAACGATCAATCAACCTCCAGAACAAGAACTTCTCCGACCGCGTGGGAAGACATCCCCAAGCTCTCGAATTCCTCAAAGGATGCGGCTTTAAACATGAAGGTGGCACCGGTACCGAGGCGGATACAGGAATTTTTATTTGTAGGGAGGCGTATAGGAGTCTGCTGTTTGAGGGGGACACTGCTTTAAGAAACATTTGCAAGAACAACGGGTTATTGAGTGGGAATGTGCCGGCATTGCCGCAGGGGGTGATTAATCCCATGGCTAGTAACGTGTCCAATTTAACTGCTATGGGTAGGGGAGAACATGCTCAGACTTTGGCGGAGAACCGTAAGTTTTTTTCTATGGCCAGTAATGTTTCGAATTTGACGGCGATGGGGCGGGGGGAGCATGCGCAAACTTTGGCGGAGAAGCGTAAGTTGTCAAATTAAACCCGATGGCTAGTAACGTGTCCAATTTAACGGCTATGGGTCGGGGCGAGCATGCTCAAAATTTGGCGGAGAAGCGTAAGTTGTCTAATTTAATCCGATGGCATCTAATGTGTCCAATTTAACTGCGATGGGTAGGGGCGAACATGCGCAGACGCTGGCGGAAAAACGTGAGTTTTTTTCTATGGCTTCTAACGTGCCTAATTTAACGGCGATGGGGCGGGGGGAGCATGCTCAGATTTTGGCGGAGAAGCGTAAGTTTACAGTGAGACTGAGTTTAATTTGAGAATCATATGGCGTCTAGATTTAGATTGATGTTGATTCAATAGTGCTGATGCAGTGCTGTGTGCACTGAATTTCGTGACTTTAGATTTAAAAATAAGTAGGTAGCTTGAATGATATTAATCTTGACGCGACATTACAACACCTCAAATTACAATCCCTCTCAGGCGCCGCCGAAGCCCAACAGCAACGAGAAAAACTACAAGAAGAACTCGACGCAAAGAGAAGAGCCCTCAACAAGATGGAAAAGCCCATTAAAGAGGGAGAGGGGTTAACAGACTCGAACGAAAATCCTTTTCTGCTGGGTCCACCAAAACTAAACTGGCTCCAATCATTGGGCTCGGTTCAGGACGCTTACAAAGAGGTTCAGCAACTCCACGACGCTGAAGGCTATACAAATGCTTCCGAATCCGGAGCTGACGGAGCAATAGAGCCCGGAGATGGGGAGTTATTAAGGGATTGTATGAGGTGCGCCCAAGCATCGGGGGCGGGAACCTTCAGGGCGAGAGAGAACACCGAGATGGATCAATTAAAACGGCGCCAGGTTTATGAGTCTGTTTTGATCAGGCTAGTTTTTCCGAACAAGATGACGCTGGAGTTTAGGTGCAAACCCCAGGAAACAATTAGAACACTGTATCGGAAGGTGGATATGGTGGTGCGGGACGAGTTGTTTCGGCTGAATTACGCGGAAAATAGCACTAAAAATGCGAAGGGGGAGGTGGTGAAAAGCAACTCAGTCTCTGCCGGTGGGTCCAGCTTGTATTTGTACGATACGCCACCGATTAGGAAGTTCGATTGCACGTCGCGGAAAACTTTGGTTACGGAGGGGTTGGCGCCGGCGGCAGCTTTATACGTTGGTTTGAATCCCGATGCTTCTAAGGGGGTTATTCAGGCGTTTGCTGCTTCGCAGGCTGCGAGTGCAAGTAGCGGTAGTACAAGTCCGGGAAAGAAAGTCCCGAGCTACGGGGGTCAGACGATTTCCTCAAGCAACCTTCCTCAGGAGCCGGCTTTTTATTTGAAAGCGGAGTATTTGAGTCAGTTGCCACCGAAGCCGAAAGAGGTTGCTCCGGTGGCAACCTCGCACGCTAGCCGAGGGATCGGTGGTCAGGCAGGAAACAGCGGAAAATCGCGGCTGGTTGGAGGTGGGGGTGACTCTCCGAAAACTGGAACGGGTGGAGGTGTAACAGGAGGCGTAATAGGTGGAGGAGGTAGCAGTGGTTCAAGTTCAGCACCAGCTCCTACGGCTCCAGCTCCCACTGTAGATGATGGTACTTTACTGGGTAGAGTTGAGGATGCCTGTGATGAATATAACTTGGTTTCGGGCACTGATACCGATGTGAAAATGGGGGGAGCGGAGTGATTGCCTTCGTAGTTTTGTGGCTGTTAGTTGAACTCTGTGGGTGAACGCATGCCATTATGATTGGATGGACTCTATTACTTTTTCAAGTAGGTACAGTAGTCAATATCAACAATATGTTTTGTTTTTTGTCAAAGTGTAATGTCTCTAGAATCCATTGAGATTGTTGTGTATACCGCGAACGTAAGTTTGATGGTATGATTCCGTGTTTAAGCTGAAATAGCTGTGTTAGTTTTTTAGTCTGATGTGTATCAAGTGATCCCGCTTCTAGAGGTGTTTATCGGAAAAGAAATACAAAGCACTGTACTTGCTCGCTTTCTATGAACATTAACGGTGAATATTTTCACTGGGATAATATTAACGGTTGTTCTTTTGTCGATTTTCTGGTTCGAGTATTAAGGAGTACCGAGGAATTGGAGAATGAGCAATGAGGATGCTACGGCAGCGCCCATTTGCAAAACACACTGGTCTCTTTGAAGTTTGCACACACAACCACTCACCGCACCTTTTCTCAACAGCTTTTATAGGGCAGCTCGGCAATGGTAATTTTCCGTTCATGACATAATTTCGAATCGTGACGGGGCCGGTGCGCCGTTGTCAGTGATGTGAACAACTTGCTTAATATTTTTATTTTGACTCGGTACCCAGTAATTATTTAAATTTTACGCTGTTTGTTACATAGTACATAGTACCATCTGATTTCAAAATTTTTATCAATGATTCATTGAGACATTGAGTAATAAGAAGTTAAAGTGTGTCGATCTATTATCTCTTGCATTAAAAGATAATAACCTGGTCCTTAAGTTAAGCTCCTTAGCCTATAGCCTAATGACTCGTCTCTATGGGCAATCTCTGTTGGCGCTGTAAGAAGCCAAGTAAAGCTGAGGAAGAGGAACTCACGGAACTAAGAAAACGCGCCTCCCAAGCCACCCAGCTCCGAATCGACGCCCGAAAATCCCAACAAGCCGGTATCGCCCCCACCCCCTCCAACCCTAACCCGACCCAAATTGTCCCAGACACCCGCGCAACCGGTGTTTCCGCCGCTGACGCTCTCGCCGTGCAAGAATCCACAGGCATCGGGGGGAGTGTTTTAATCAAACCATCCCCTTCACCTTCTTTGTTGAGTTTTAACACAGCAGAGCCCCCGCCCCCGGGGACGCCGTTTTATGAGCACGTGATAGGATCTACAGTTATCCAGCTTAATTCCTCACCTAAACAGAAACAAGCAAACGATGAGCGCAAGAAACTAGGCGGACTTAAAAAAGGTACTATACTATACGAATTAAAACGTTTAATACTCTCCAGAATAAACGTGGGATTTTTTTTTCTTTTCCCTCCTTATACGGTGTATGACATAACCTATGCTATTACTAAGTATGTCATATGACTCTCACGTTTATTCTGGACTAACCCCACACTTAA
>JACKZZ010006198.1_pt1 | contig 57571 bp, 37 predicted proteins | sample 8027871 | NCBI WGS metagenome assembly JACKZZ01 (sample SAMN15724774, study PRJNA655200) | protist metagenome | isolation source: fluorescence activated cell sorting (FACS) single amplified genomes of... | place: USA: West Boothbay Harbor, Gulf of Maine | collected 2000-07-19
CTCCTGCGTTCCAGGCTACTATGATGCCCGGCCTCAGAACGAGCCCGTCTCAATAATATTGGATCTTCGATTGTAATTTTTAGCAGTCAACAAAAAAGAAATTCGTGATGCATTACTCTAGTAACTCTGGGCTGATTCATTACTCACCGAGGACTCCATTTATCATTATCAAACACACAGGTATTTCTGCGCCGATTTGACTGATCGTGCGTTGCGCATCGCCAAGTTGGATGATGCGGTCTCCGCCTTCGGCATTCACGGCATGGCCGGTAGCTGGGGGATCTTGGCAGTCCCATTCTTCGCCTCGCCATACTGCCAGAACACTGGCGAGGGAGCGGTGATTGGGTTATTTTACGGAGGGAAGAACGTAAATGATGTTGATTGCTATTTTGTAGTTATCGATCAGTTATGGAGTTATATTTGTCATGATTTCATCTAGAGGTTATTTAGGTAGAAAATTTATCTAGCAAAATAAATCGATTGAACTTATCAACTTTTTCAAAAAGAAATCCCCACTCATCAAAACTTTATACCTCTATACTTATAATTAATTTCTTCCCACTCCCAGGTCGGCGACTTGTTCGCAACGCAATTGATTGGACTCTTGGCCGTGCAGAGCTGGGCCTTTGGTTTGATGTTCTGCTGGCTCATTTGCCTGGATCGCGTCATCCCAATCCGTGTGAACTTGATGTGCGAGCTTTTTGGACCCACTAAGTATAAAGAAATCGTCAAAAGTCAGGCCTTCAAGGACAAGCTAAAAGAGTATTCTGAGAAGGGAACGTTAGCGAGCACGGATTTGGTAAGTGAATATTTATTCAGATAATATGGTGATTTTCTTAATATGAGTAGCTATTCTTTTCCTTGAGTCGTGTCTGATATTCATTGGAGAATTTTTCAACGATTCTCTGAGTGGGAATGTATAGTTGTCAGTCATTTGTACAAATATTTAATATCACATCGCATTAATATCTGTCCAACAGGGTAGTTTCTATATTACATCAGTGATCTTCGTGTCAGACATATCATCCTATCCCAAATTTTTTCCAAAAAACGACCCCACAAAAATCACTCCACAGCGCAACCTCATGGGTGAGACCTCAAATAAAAAACAAGGAGGCGACCTTAAAGGTAAGGGTGGCATCGAACAGGAGCTGAAGGATCACCTAGCTCGCGAGCAGAACGATGGAGGGGGCATCCTGTTGTCCCCTGACGGAATGTAATAAATTCATCTGGGAATGATATTAAAGAAGGAGCAGTTAAATAGATGAATCATCGAAGAATTTCTATTTCTAATACAAATGAATGGACAAATGAAAATCGATTTGAATATTGTCAAAGAGAAGTTGTAGAGCAAGCTCTCTACAACCGTCTTTGGTCTTTGATCACAACACTTGATGATCACAACATTTACTTACAGAGTGTCTACAAAAATTGGGAGTATACATTCATTTACTACAAGAGAAAGCTGCGAAATATAAGTAGAACCTCCGGAGATTTCCACCTTCTCGACTGTGGTACAAGATTTATATAATCGATGATGGGCGCGGAATATCACCAGAATCTGTCACGTTCCTGCCGTCCACATAACATGCTCATGATAGAAATTTTTTCTGCGATTCCAACCACATCACGCGGAGATCATTCATATTAATTGGAGAAGTTCACTCGAGGGACTTATCTCCAATCAATTCTTGACATGCCACACGACTTAATATTCTATATTACAGAAAATTCTGACGACCTTTATGCAATTGACGAAATCTTTAAAACTGACCGAGACCTTTAGACATAAATGATTTATTGACAGAGCTTGGTTTTTGGGATTTTTGGCATTTTTGAAAAACTCACAGCATCGATAAATATACAGAGTATGAAGAAGATGTCCTACATATGTTTGTCAGCCAAAGAAACTTTGGCTAGATGCACAACAAAACACCGCCTACTCTACTATGGCGACTATGATTTGATTAGTGCTTGCGATTTTCAGAAATGAACATCTTTGACTGTGAGTGATCCTCGCTCTGCATTAGCGACAGAGGGGGGAACTCCGAAAAAAAGCAGTCTAAAGAAGCCATCATGTTGGAGAAAAAATGATGGGGTCATTGTCAAAGCCATGACGAATCGAAATCGATATTTACACGTAGCTGAATATAATAGGAGAATACTTTTTACATAACGCCAACAAACACCATTTATAACTATTTACGTTCTTACTGGCTTCGAAAGTTTTAAAAATTTGAACGAAGTATAAATATTTAGAATTTTAGTCAGTAAATAGAGTAGGAGAACCCGACAGTTTCACGTGTGCAGGATTTGATCGAGCGATTTAATGGAGTGAAGTCTATAAAGATTTATGATTTTTGAGTCTTTATGCTCGATCAAACTATTTAGATGATTTTCCCGAGGAATAGGGTTTTCTTATGTAGATTTTCCATATTTTTATGACATGATTTGTTGACTAAATGTCGATGGAGCACCAGAGAGGAGGCAAGAATAGAAGATGCGCAGAGAAGGGGCGATTCTTTCGCTTCTAGGGGCCAAGGATAGAGATGCACAGACGCGAGCAACAAGAAGTCATGCTCATGCACAAATAACAGATCTTAGTCTAAGAAAATACTTTGCGATGAACAGCTTGAAAAATACCTGCTCTATCTTAGTACGTTTGTTGTGATACACATTGTGATGTTGAACAAACATGATTCGTGCGTGTAATATTTTGAAGATTTCATGCTATGAATGCGAGTTCTTCGGTGCAAGTTTTGTACAATGTAAAATGGTGATAGTGAAGCAACTCATGAAATGAATCCAGAATAGTCACCAAAAATTGTTGTCGTATTTTCATGTGCAATTTTATTTAACAATATCATGTGAATGGTGTTGCTTGATGTGGCGATGGAAATTATAGACGTGTTCAGTAGATAGTTGATTGTGATGTTATTTTGTTTCATCGGACGAGGCGGGCGAAAATTTTTGTGGAAGACAGCACACATGATAGACAATTTCCTGTTGTCCGAGAGATTATTTTCATATACGAAATTTCATCGTCGAGTCTGATGAACGTAAGAACCATCCTTTTCCGCGCAGAGCAAAATTTTCTGTTCAACGACGTTCGGTTTTCCGAGCTTTTTCTCTGTATTTTTCTGGCGTGTATGATGCACCTGCAGGTGCAGATCCTGTTCATAGATTCACATGCTATTCAACGACATGACGTTCAGTTGTGTATGCCAGTGTTGCTTGGTGTATCTTTTTGAGAGAAGGAGTACTACGCATGTGATTGAGAGACGGTGTAGTTTCATACGTTTCTTTGAAGATCCTCTTTTTCATTCTCTTTCTCTGGTTGATGTCATGCATTCCAATTTATCGAATCTTCATGCTCACAGAGAAGTCGAATATGCCTTCGTGTAGGTGTTTTCCTCAAGTTTTCTATTCAAGTTTTCCTCTGATTCCGATGAGTTGCGGATTTAGCTAAAGTTTTCAAAGAGTTTTCTGAAGATATAGAAGCGGACATTGAGGCATATTAGAGTTTTCTGAAGATATAGTATCATAGAAGCGGACATTGAGGCATTTACTAGAGTCTTTAGAAAAGATCTGAAAAATTGATCTCTATGGTAGTATAAGTTTAATATCTGAAGCATCTTATTATTCAGGACAAACAGCAGAACATAACAAGTCGAATTTGTTCGCAGAGCCAAAGAACAAAAATGGATCTTCGCCACGACCTTGCTGTTCACCAGCGCGGTTTCGCTGGAGCAAAATTATTGCAGCCGGACGAGATCATGGTGCCTTTAGAACGCACGTTCTGGGACCGCGCGTGGGATTATGTGGCGGATTTTGGATTGATTGATGACGGTCGGCATCTCGATGCCGATGCGAATTGGGACGCGTATGCGGCGCTGAATTACGCTTGTGGCCCGAGTCGCAGCACGCATCGTGTCAACACCGGTTGGTTACTCGTCTGCGGCTTTCGTGTTTTTGCCATGCAAGGCGCCTTTGCGTTGTTGGAGGCCGGGATTGTGCGCAAGAGTCACGTGGTGACGGTGATGTTGAAGAACATGGGCGATATTTTGTTTGGAACGGTGGCCTGGTGGTTTTTGGGCTACGGACTCGCATTCGGTGACGCGAACGCGGATGAAGCAGGCGATTTCTGGGCGAAGGAGCAGATGTTTTTTCCAAACATCGAAACGACAGGAGGTCATGCGTTTTGGTATTTCCAATTCTCTTTCGCGGCAACGTCTACAACGATTGTCTCCGGTATGATCGCCGAGCGTGCTGTCATCCGTACTTACCTCTTAACCGCGGTGATCATGACCGGTTTCATCTATCCTGTCGTGGTCCATTGGGCTTGGGGTGGTGGTTGGTTGTCCAAGCGCGAGACCGCATATGTGGATTTTGCAGGCTCTTCCGTCGTGCACGTCTGTGGTGCTTTTGCAGGACTCGCTTATATCACGATTCTCGGGCCCCGCACTGGTCGATTCAAACAGTGCGACGTCTTCGGAGATCTGACCGATGCGAAGAATACCGCCTCGAAAGAAACGCCCAAAGTCGTCATGAATCGAAGGGATTCTCGGGATTCGGGGGTTATTGCACTAAAAACTTCTTCCAAAGAACCCGTTGCTATTGTAGATGGTGCACCACAGGCGGAAAAGGAAATGAGAGAGGGCGCTCATCAAGCAGCTCTTCCTTCGGGTGGAACTCCGACCACCGAAGAGACGGAAACACCAAGTGCACCGATCTCCCGTAAATCCAGCTTCACGGGACCGATCTCCCGTAAATCCAGACGTATTGATGATTTTCACTTTTCAGAAGTCACCAATAAATTTGCATTTTATTTGCGCATGGAATTGGAAATATCAGATTCAGTAGATATTGCTTTCATTTCTGCGATCAATTAAGTTCTAGTGGTCTTCAGAAATTCCGCAGCTATAGACGTAAGCATTGGAGAGATCTAGTACTCCATCATACATGGCAGCTCTTCGACGATCTATTTGTGGATGTAATCTCCGAATCTAGCACTCCGTCATAATAAAGCAGCTCTTGGTCTACTAACTTGTGGATGTAATAAATCTCAAAATCTCTTAAATTTACCATAAGGTTCCGAAACTGGCAACTCTTCTATGGGTGATGATGCGAATGCCGCCATTACCAAAGTTTTCGGTGCGGAGAACGAGAACAAACCTCGCGTTTTTGGAAACGACGAAACCAAGCAAATGTTGGCCAAGGAGGGCATCGCGATGACCGAGAAAGACATGATTCAAGTCGTTGGACAGGATCATAAGGAGGTGTTGGAGGAGCATTCCGGAAAAACAATCGGATCAATCAAAGCAGCGAGCTCCCCGGTCAATTTACTGTTTGGGACCCTGCTGTTGTGGGTCGGCTGGTACGGATTCAATCCTGGAAGCACGACGAGTCTTTTGGAAGATCAAGATTTGGTGGCAGCGAAGGTGGCGGTGAATACGACGTTGTGTGCTGTGGGCGGAGGATTCGTGCCGTTTTTTATCAATGTGGTCTATTTCAATGATGAGGCGGATGACATCGTGTTGACAGTGTGCATCGGGATTTTGGGTGGATTGGTTGCAAGTTGCGCGGGATGCCATTTGTACACAGAATTGGGCGCGTTTCTCGTGGGAGTCATCTCGTACTTAATATTGAAAATTGTGAGTCTTAATATGCTGATTCATTATTCCTGAGAAATTGATATCGATAGAATATGTGGCTATCGAGTGCTATAAGTCAAAGTCGTTGTTCCCTTATGAGTACAGGCATACAGGGAATTCATTCTTTCTTCAAATCTCCTGAAACACAAACAGCATTATATGATGAATTTTTCAGTTATTTCGCCGCTGATTTGACCGACCGATTGCTTCGTCGACTTGAGCTCGACGATGCAGTTTCTGCCTTCGGTATCCATGGGATGGCCGGGAGCTGGGGCATCTTGGCTGTGCCGTTTTTCGCTTCGCCATACTGCCAAAACACGGGAGATGGTGCGGTGATTGGGTTATTTTACGGAGGAGAGAATTTCGGGGATTTGTTTACCACGCAATTGGTCGGATTAGTTGCGGTGCAAGCTTGGGCGTTTGGAATGGTCTTCACCTGGCTCATGGTGTTGGATATGGTATAAATATGCTTAGATGGATTTCCGAGTCTTTAATTATTTGGAAAATGAAACTTCTGAGGAAGTGACTCAGGAACCTCACCAGAGAGATTTGTAGGTAACAGGTTTCGCATTTGCCCATCAATCGTATCTGATAGTAAACCAGATCACGAAAACTCCATCACAAATTACAATCCAACAAGCACATCCCATCGAAACATGATTTAAATCTCTGTCATCTCTTACCCAAAATCAAGAAAGAAAATCCTCACCTCCGTATATAAACTATAAAAAATCAACAAACAGGTAATTCCCATCCGTGTCAACTTAATGTGCGAACTGTTTGGTCCCACCAAATACAAAGAGATCATCAAGACCGAGATGTACAAGGAAAAGTTCCGTGAATTCTCTGGAAACATCGACCGCATGACAAGCACGGATCTGCGCGAGCTGGTTAAAAATACATCTTCATCTCCGAAGAATGGTGGAACAAATGATAAGGGCAATAAAGCAAACAACTCCTTGCAGGCGGCATTGGCAAGCCACTTGGAACAAGACGCGAGAGGAGGCCAAGACATCTTCCTGACACCGGACGCGCAGATTTAATAAAGTGTTGGATGGAAGGAATTTTAAGGAGAGTCTAGCTATGAATGATACATATATTATAAGTATTCGGGAATTACAATTTCATATTATAAAATATATTATGTTGGTTTGCAAAAACAGCGACCGCGCATCCGTCCCTGTTTTGGATAGGGCTTGACTAGGGTTGAGGCAGGGTTTGACCAGGGGGGGTGGTCAAACCCTAGTCAAACCCAGGTCAAACCCTGTCTGGATCCGGGTCAAATCGACAGTTTCTCAGGGGGAGAGCCGCATTTGACCAGAATCTGAACAGCATTCGACCAGGGTTGGACCAGGGGGGGTGGTGTAACCCTGCTCCAACCCTACTCAAACCCTAGTCAAACCCTGGTCAAACCCTAGTCAAACCCTGGTCAAATCGACAGTTTCTAAGGCGCAGAAGCAATCCGCAATTTTCCGGACTCGCGAAAATGGAGCAACTGTGCAAAAATTCCTTTCCGCCGGAACACGCGCACTCTCATGTGCAAGCGTCTCGGCTGAAGTATCCATGGCCTGCCCGCTCGTGCCTTTTTTGCATGACTCAGATGCTCAGTAGCCGTAGGGCGCAAAAAAATCCACTCGTGTTGCTGCTGTGAAGACTCCATTCGTGATTCGGGAAGACTATCTATCCATGGTGTCTCAGAGCCAAATCGTGCTATCTATTTATCCATCCATTCGGTGGTTGCGTGTCTGTGCATCTATCTGTCTAGCTATCCATCGTTTGTGTATCCATGCAGGCATGCAGGGACAAGGAAAAGTGCAAACTTGAGGTTGTGCCCGCAAGCTGCGCTCTCCCGAGCTCCTCGCGCAGCACAATGAATTGCAACATTGGCCGGTGGACTGCCCAAGCCCAAGCGCGTTCGAGAGTTCCGTACCCAACCGCCAACCTCAAGTTTGCCTTGCGCAGTGTTTCTTACCGGATGCATCGGCGCTGTCTGGTGCGAAGTCGACAAGACAACAGTCGCGGCACGGCCCTGACCTGAATCGGCAGAGTGCTTGCATGCATTTTTGATGCAGGGTTGAGGCTAAGGTTATACTGTTCCCCCCGCGTGCGGGGGGTTAGGGGGGTGCATCGTGCGCGCCCCGCGGGGCGCGCACGAGCGAAGGTAACCACTGGGTTAGCAGCAGAGAGTCGGCTGAGAAACGGCAAGCTCGTTGCACTGCGCCAACCGCAACGTATCTCCGAAGCAGCAGGAAGAGGTGTCTACGGCAGGGGAGGGGATTTCCGACGGCCCTTTTCTGGTGTCCGTGGAGAGCAAGAGCTGAGGCGGCGTTTCGACGGCTTGCAAGGGCGCGGCGGTTGCCGCCGCCCGGCACGAACGCCCGTGCAAATAGACAGACGGGGAAACGGTCGACGAAAAAAATAGCAGCGGGCGGAATCTGCATCAACGAACCGTGATCAGGCAATCAAGCGGCTCCCCCGAAGCCGGATACAGGGGCTGAAATTGATGGCTTTCTGAGCGCGTGCGCCTACCGTGCGGGGGACGCAAAAGGGACATGGACCGGATCGTGCACATCCCGCAATGCACGCACAAAGAAAAGATCAAAGTTGAGGTTGCGCCTGCGCGCCGCGCTTCTCCAAGCTCCCCGATAAGCACACTTGCACTGCTTGGCCGGTGGACTCCCCACGCGCGTTCGAGAGGTCCCTTCCCAATCGCCAACGTCAAGTTTGCCTTGCGCAAGGTTTCTCATCGAAAGATGCACCGGCGCTGTCTGGCGCGGAGTCGACGAGACGACAGGCGTGCCACGCCCCTGACGTGAGCTGGAAGATTATTTGCAGGCATGTTCGATGCAGGGTTGAGGCCAAGGTTATACTGTTCCCCCCGCGTGCGGGGGGTTAGCGGGGTGCATCGTGCGCGCCCCGCAGGGCGCGCACGAGCGAAGGTAGGCACGAAGTTAGCAGCAACGAATCGGTTGAGAACCGGCAAGCTGCATTGCGCCAACCGCACCGTCCGCAGCAGCAAGACGATGGATAGCGATAGCAGGGGAGGGCGATTCCGACAATCCTCTTCTGGTGATCGTGGAGAGTTGCGCAGGCGTTTCGGCGGGTTGGAAGGGCGGTTGCCGCTGGCCGGCGTGGGCGCCCCCTGGCCGCAGCCCAGCATTATTAGTTGCAGCAAGGTTGAAGTCCAGGGGGCGCTCAGCCCCCTGGACGAGACCTTGTACGTAATAATTCTACATGCATTTTATTTACAACTCTACGCAAGAGTAATCCTGCAAAAATGATACAGTACAACGCATATTTCATTGAGCCTTCTTCCATCCATATCCGAATCGTTCAACAACTAAATACAGCATCTATAATTGTATTAGCTCTATAGATTGATTAACAGTCAGAACTACGACAGTCAGCTGGCTTAAGCTGCGAACTTCGCGTTTGTCAGCGGTGCTGTCTTTAACTACATATTTTCTAACACTGAGTGTTTTATCATGTCAGGTCCAACTAAGTTTTAGGAGATCGATCTGCAACTGCATAATCTAGAAATGGTCAAATTCTCACACTCTACATTCATCTCCTGATCCGGCTCGGAACAATCCTCGAGAATGATTCAGCTCGAAAACTGGATTTTTTTGAACGAGGTGTTTTTTGTATCGGAGTCATCAGATCGCATGGGAGGTCTTATGGAGTGATGATAGAGATGTATCAGGCGGAATACCTATGAACCTATGTATCAGGAGGAAAAAATTGCTTTTTACTAGACAGGCTATAACTATCTACATTTAAATGGTATTAAAACGTACACATAAGATCTAAGATAGAGTTTGAGTTTTGAGTTTTCCATCGAATCTATGCGACAAGCAAATCAGCATAAAAAGTCTCCAGCAAATCAGCATAAAAAGTCTGCAGCAAACCAGCATAAAAAGTCTTCTAAAATTTGCATTAGGCAGTTTCCGCATCACAATGTCTTCAGCTTCTACTTATTTTCCTTTTTCATTGGTCCATTGCGGTATGAATTATACGTTTTCTGTATGAGTATGTTTGAGCACGCAAAGAAAAATTTGAGGCATCGAATATGCGATTGTGTGCAGACGAGTTAGTATTCGATGCAAATTATTAGACCATCAGCGACTGAAAACTCATCAGCATCTGAGATGAAGCAGTAGACAGTCTGCGTGCGGGATTTTGTCGCATGTAGTAAGCTGCAATCTTCGATGTTGTTTCGTGAGGAATTTTTTGGTAGTCACTAAATCACCGAGTTAGTTAGTGCAGTTTCTGCTCGAGGTGAGCTGAGTGCTGGGGTCTTGTTCGTAGTTCGGGAGTTGTATTTTTGGTTGTGTATTCATCCTGATTTTGACATCAGGGGACCGACGAGTGACGTCTGAGCTCGATCAGATTCCTTTACGTCGTCGTCGTATAGCGTACGTTTACGTCAAAAATCAATGTACAAAATTTCTTTTGTAAAGTCTGTTGGGCTTGCAGTCATGATCTGATGGGTGACATCATATTTTCCTAGACCGCGTCGTGCAGAGCGAATTCCTTCATCTGACTGTACGGCTTTGAGTGCGTCTCCCTTCATATTTTTGAGTTCATACATTTTTTCATCCATGAGTTCTCGTCGGTACGACATTCCTCAATTCATTGTAAAGAGACGACGTGTTTTTGCCCGATTTTCACCGCGTGTTATACCTTTTTTTACTTACTTTATGATTATCTCATACTTTATTGCCAAAAAATCCAAAAAAAAATTCCCTTCCAGCGAGCTACAAAAGTCTTTCATAGAGCGTTGTTACCGGTTGGCTTTGCTTAGCGGGCCTCCTCGTGTACACTTTTCTAGAGTCCAAGGCATAGGAGGTGCCACACTGGCCGTTGTGCTAAATCCGCAACATTCTGCTCTCGTAACACGCAATAATAATAAAAAAGAGGATCCTCATTGTTCTCTTTCTTGGCTATAAATTCCTCGGTAAAGAGAAGCTGAATTTGTAAAGTCACATAGCGGAGTATTTAACAAGTTGCGAACAGGTTTTCGATCTTCGGGCTTTCAAAAAGTCTTCAGAAGTTTAAGAACAGTCTTCCCAATTTAGAAGAGTCCGCCAGTTTGTCTTAGTGTCCAGTTGTCTTGAACTGTAAAGAAAAAGACAAATCGTTGTGAGTATTTAGAGAAATTAAGTGGTTTCAGAAGAGCAATAAAAGCATTTAGTATCTAAGTAAAGGTATTCTTTGGTATTTATGCAGGCGTCAAGTTGGATATAGTTAGATTAGAGTGGTGTGAAGAAAAAGCGGGAGAAATCAAGAAGAAGAATTCTACACAGACGCTAAATACGAATTTTGGTTGGCTAGTAAGAGAAAACGCACTAAGAAGACGTCTACGTTCAACATTGCGTCTCAACATCCATTTTTCACACGCCACCAGTAGCCTTCGGGACTCCTAGTACCAGGTGCGCTTGCGTCTATCCATTCTATTTTCATATGTCACCGGTAGCCTTTGGAACTCCTAGCTGGTGTGCTCGCGTCTCATCAACTTTCACTCATCTTAAGTATTTGCGTTCTAGTGCGTTCTAGGTAGAAGCCCTTGGGACTCCTACCTAACGCGCCCAATCGTTTCACGTGCACCCCTTGCGGTTAAGAATTATAATTACGTCCACACCAGCTACCTCCATTACACAAAAAATTGTTGTTGCTTTGTTTCTACTGAGGTGACGAGTCTACAGCTTCTTAGATTTATGTTTTCTCACAGGATGTTTGTCACAAAATGCTATTTATTATGGGTGTCACCGTTCTTATCCATGATCTGTTTGATACTTACAGCTGGTATTTAGTAATTTGACGTGTTTTCGTGTAGTTGTACCCGGGACTACCAAATCTCCCCAGTGAATGAATGAAGTGGCCATGTGGGATATTTACATTCAAAACAGGTGATTTCGATTTTCACACTTCTCGAGGCTCTTTCTGACATTTTTGACTGAAGAAGATGGATCAGCAAGATAACACAATATCAGTTCGAGGGGAGGATATTGTTTCTCCAGTTCCCGGCTCCAGCGAGCTACCAGGCACTGGGAGCTCGAAAATTTACACATCGTCAAAAAATCTTCATAAAGTGGTGCGAGTGGACACTCAGAACCGTTCCGCACATCATGATGGGCAACACAGCCACGCTGTACACAGCTACAACCCTGCAACACCAGGTATCTTAGACCAAAGCAGGAGCTTATCTGGGGGCTCCTTTAATCTTGCCAGATTGTCCAGTTCGGGCAGAAGCAGAACGCTTCGTACGTTGGACAGTCTGTTGCTGGGTTCCGATTGGTATATCGAGAAACCAGGCAGAAGTTCAGTTCCTCTATCTGAAAATGGTGAAATAAATGGTGTAGTTGTAAGCAAGAAGGTTGGAGCAGAAGTGCTTACGTCAAATAATCTAGGTGGTTCAACGCAGTCCACGAAAGTGCCAGTTGAAAATAGTACAACTACGAAGGGCGTTAATAGTACCATTAGTCAAGAATCCTCCGGCACATCTCGAAGAAATCATCAACAAATAAATGTAGATCATCCGATAGTAGACAATTCTGATCATAGTTTGTTCGGCATCAACGTTAATGATGCCAGCACGACTAGCACTGCTGAAAGTTGGACCCAAAAGAACCCGATTGAACGCCACACTTCCTGCGATCTTCGCGAATATAACGACGACACTAATCCTCTGCCGCAGGGGCAGCTCTATTGGGTGTTGTTTCCGAGATTGTATGCACATCCAAAGATCAGGTTGGGATCGGACACGCGCGACTGGGCGACACTCGATAGCAATATGAAAATGAATGCTGGACGTGCGCATGATGTTGACAACAATTATAATATGGGTCGAAATAGTAAAAATAGACAAATGGACAGTCAAGTAGTAGAGAGCTCTACTGGTTGGAAAATTCTCCAGCTGCAGATGAAAGTCGGTCTTGTTGTGGTGTTTTCCTTTTTTGTGAGTGAGTTTTTCCCTGGCCTCAAGATTTCCAGACAAGAGATCGACAATGATTCTCTTTTTCTTCTGATTTTAAAGTCGATGGGATTTCCATTCTCCCTGTGTGTCTCTTCTTTCCCGGTTCTATTCTGGCTGGTTCTTTTCGACATAGACGCTCTTACACGGGAAGTGTGTGTATTTGCTGCGAAACGATTTTTTGGGTTCGGGTTTATTCTGTTCTCTGCCACGATTTTCATTTGCAATACGAATTTTATCCCGATTCCTGGGTTATGTGCAGAAGTTATTAATATTTCTGGACCTGAAGGAGACGTTAAAAATATTTCTTGCGAGAATAACACAAACCCCAACCAAGAATCCCTGAGGAGTCAAAGACGGTACGATACAACCAGCACGCCGAAACCGCAAACGCTGTTTTTTTTGATAATGTGTGAGTACATGCTTTTCGTTTTGCCGTGTTTGGAGTTCACCAGACGTGCCCTGAACTACCCGGACTGGCAGAACCCGGTTAAGTGGCTATTTGTTGAGTCGTATCATCATGAGGCTCTTGGGGATGAAAACGCGAGTAGTATTCACAGAATAAATATAGAACAAAGACCCAAGAAGTCATCAGCTGGTGCCGTCAGACCTGTAGAACGTCAAGTAAAAATATATGACAGCCATACTTCTAGTACCTCAGCGATAATGATCCCCTCCCAAAATAACAAAGCAGGAACGTCTTCGGAAGATGGGAACAAGGAACTCATGTGGTGGACAGAAGATGCGGAGTTAGAGGATAATCATGACGCAGAACAAGAAGACAACAAAATGGGAAAAACCTCGCAGAAGAACACAAATGGGGTCTTGAAAAACGACAAAGTCGTCGTCCTCCAAGGCCTTTACGCGTTGGCTGTGAGTGCGGGTGCAGCCTGTCTCGTCGTTGGTTTCATGTTGTATGATATCCTCTACTTGTCGAAGAAAACCGATTCCTTTTTCATCCAATTACTCCGGCCAGCTAGCCTCGCGTTCATCAAGTACATTGGAACTCTGATGAGCAATTTTTCATGGCAGGCCGGCGGTTGGTATCCATTCCCTCCCACCCGCGTTTTTTTTCCGCATTGCGTCGGGTTTAAGGATGGTTTGCTCACCGCCGTTTTCTTCCTCGCTACACGTTCTGTGAGTGGATTGTTGTACAATTTGATGTTCGACTGGGGTGCATGGGGCTATGGAGTGTGGCGTATGGGCGATCGAGGCGACTCTTATCCCTTCTTGAAGTGGTTGAAACCACGACGGGGTCATCTGGAACCCATACCGATGCCAACGTCGAGAAAAAGACCAGACGGGAGTAGAATCTATTGCCAAATTCCTGCGCGTAAGCTCCAGGTTATCGATTGTCTGAACCACACAGTGTGTCAAACAGCAGCATTCATCGGGTTGTTTCTATTGTTTCCTGTGCTAAAGTTATTGCAGTTCTTGACGAATGGCGAAACTGTGGGACCGTGGTTTGGAGATGATCGCGCGCGTGCATTGGACCAGTTATACCCTCTGGGAGAAGTTTCGTTCCTCTTTTTGGCCGTCGTTTTCATACAGGACGTGGTGCAGGATCGGTAAATATTTTGATTTTGGTTGAGTTTTTGATGGAAAAATTAGACTCATGATTTAATATTTAATAGTTTCGATGTCTATCATACTATATGGGAAAATATTAATTGTCGAGCCGGTAAATTAATACCTCCAGCGCATAAAATAAACTAATATAGACGTGTTGACCATTCGTGTCGGTACAGTCAGCATCCCGTCCCCTCACAAGATTGAAGATTCTTGCATCCGCTCGTCAATGAATCAGATATCATCATTCAATTCATTTGTCATTGTCGCACCACAGGTTAACTCACGAACTCTTATGTCGCAGGACGCTTGGGGATAATTCGAGATGGCTGGTCGGGGAGGAAAGTTTCTATTCAGGATTGGCAATGCTATTGACCTTGTATTTAGTCCCGTGCCTCATACAAACTCTTGCTATGAATGCGCCGGCTGAGGATCTGGTCTGATTTATGTTGGCTAATATGTTAACATCATATAACAGTTTGTTATTAGATGCAAAGAGCCAATTTGTTTCACACATGAAACTCAGTGGAAGTACGCTGTTCGCCAATGTCAGCTTGTGCTTCACTTCTTATCATGAACAAACGGGTGAGCAAACATTTTGTAACATTGGCATAGTAGGATATCTTGATTTTGATGTCAGGGTGTGTGATCAACACGAGCGCACGTCTATTTGGTAGACATCCTGCACTGAGACAAAATCTGTTGGGTTTGCAGTCATGATCTGATGAGTGACATCATATTCCTACAATTTTGCTGGAGCGCGTCGTGCAGAGCGAACTCCTTTTGTACGACAAAAAGCTCTGCATATAATTGAGTGAGTCCCTCTGCATATTGAGTGAGTCTCTCTTCATATTGAGTTCATACATTTTTTCTTCCATGAGTTCTCGTCGATACGACACTCCACTATTCATTTTTGTGAAGAGACGACGTGTTTGATGTGCCCGATTTTCACCGCGTGTTGTATTAGCTTTTTTTACTTACTTTATGATTATCTCATACTACTATATTGCCGAAGAAAAATCCAAAAAAAATGTTCCCTTCCAGCGAGCTATAAGTCTTTCATAGAGGATCCTCATTGTTCACTTGTTGGCTATCAAATTCATCGGTAATAAAGAGAAGTTGAATTTGGAATTAGTCATTTGGAAAGGCGGAGTATAATTCTTAACAAGTTGCGAACAGGTTTTCGATCTTCGGGTTTTCAAAAAGTTTTTCGAAGTTTAAGAAAAGTCTTCCCATTTTAGAAGAATCCACCAGTTTGTCTTAGTGTCCAGTTGTCTTGAACTATCTGACAAATCGTTGTGAAAATTTAGAGAAATTAGGTGGAGGTTTTAGAAGAGCAAAAGATAAAAGTATTCACTGATATTGATTTATGCAGAACTGTCCAGTTGGATTATATTATAGATTAGAGTAACTATTTATTTGAAGAAAGAGGAATCAAGAAAAATTCTACACAGAAGCTGAAGCTAAATACGATAATTTTGGTTGGTTGAGAGAAAACGAACTAAAGTATAGTAGAACTCTATTAAAGCAAACAATTCGTTCGATTCAAGAATTCTGACAGCAACCTAAATTTTAAGAAAATGGATCTCCGTCATAGTGCTGCAATCCACCAGCGGGGTTTCGCCGGTGCGAAATTGCTGACGCCAGAAGCAGTACAACCCTTGGAGCGAACGTTTTGGGATCACGCGGTGGATTACGCGACCGGTTTGTTTAGCGATGACGGTCGTCATTTGGATAGTGATGCTAACTGGGATGTCTATGCTTCGGAGAACTACGCCTGCGGTCCAAGTCGTAATACGCATCGTGTGAACACCGGTTGGTTACTCGTCTGTGGCTTTCGTGTATTCGCGATGCAAGGCGCGTTTGCGTTGTTGGAGGCTGGTATTGTGCGGAAATCGCACGTCGTGACGGTCATGTTGAAGAATATGGGCGATATTTTGTTCGGGACGGTGGCCTGGTGGTTCTTGGGCTACGGAATTGCATTCGGTGACGCGAACGCGGACGAAGCAGGTGATTTCTGGGCAAAAGAACAGGCTTTCTTTCCGAATATCGAAACGACCGGAGGTCACGCGTTCTGGTATTTCCAATTCTCGTTTGCCGCGACGTCTACCACGATTGTCTCCGGTATGATCGCCGAGCGAGCTGTGATTAGAACGTATTTGATAACGGCGATCATCATGACCGGATTCATCTACCCTGTCGTGGTCCATTGGGCGTGGGGCGGCGGCTGGCTCAGCAAGCGCGAAACCGCTTATGTGGACTTTGCGGGTTCCTCCGTTGTGCATGTTTGTGGGGCTTTCGCGGGATTGGCTTACATCACAATTCTCGGCCCCCGCACAGGTCGATTCAAACAATGCGACGTGTTCGCGGACGGTGGTAATATTTGAAATTACTCGAAGATGAGAGGCTATGACGAATCTAAATAGATATTGATAAAAGAAAAAGGTTTCTGAATTGATTGTGTAGTAGTCTTCCTACACCTTCTAGTGATGTCTCTCCTTCACCAAATAAAATAGAAACTACTCTCCTTCACCAAATAATTAAATTTTATTTTGAATAAACAGGTACGCCCGTCTCTGTGAACCACGAGAATGCGAGGGATGCTGTCAAAAAACCAATGATCGAGGGAACGCACAAGACAGCTCCGCCAATGGCCGAGGGCACGCACCAAACTGCTCCCGCAGAAGACGACAAGGACACAACCACCACGGCTGCTAGTGGCGGGATGGCTTCGCGGGGCTCACGTAAACAATCGTTTAGTGGAGGGCGTCAGCGCCGACGTTCCGCAACCGGCGAGTCCATGGGGGAGGACGCCGCAAACGCGGTGGGAGTGGCGGGATTAGTCGGGGCAGAAAATTTGGACAAACCGCGTCTGTTCACTGAAGACGTGGAAAAAATGATGAAGACTGAAGGTATATGCTATTTACAATTTTGAAAGATAATACAGAGTGAGGCCATTTTTGGTTGATTCCTTTATTGAACTATAGACTTTGATGTATAGTGTATTTTTAAGTCCCAGGAGTAGTATTGTTTGTTCTCCGATGGTATTTATTCAAAGCACGAGGTGAGTCTTGTCTATTTGTATCTTTTCTCGACAAGTCATTCGAAAAAAAAACAACTTCGACAGGTATCGCGATGACCGAGCAAGACATGATCAAGGTGGTCGGTCAGGATCACAAAGAAGTCATGGAGGAGCATACCGGAAAAACCATTGGTTCAATCAAAGCAGCGAGTTCTCCGGTCAATTTATTGTTTGGGACATTGCTATTGTGGGTCGGTTGGTATGGTTTCAACCCTGGCTCTACCACGTCTCTCTTGGAAGATCAGGATCTGGTCGCGGCGAAGGTGGCGGTGAATACGACGTTGTGCGCGGTAGGCGGAGGGTTCGTGCCATTCTTTCTGAACGTGGTCTATTTCAACGACGAAGCCGATGACATCGTGTTGACCGTGTGTATCGGAATCCTGGGAGGACTGGTCGCAAGTTGCGCGGGATGCCATTTGTACACAGAATTGGGCGCATTCGTTGTGGGAGTCATCTCGTATATTTTTACAGCGAAATTCAATCGATACTCGTGATATAGGTGGGACACGCCCTCTACTACTCAATGACATTCTATGTTATTACCATGAGTATCTTCTGACTACGTAAAAATTTCCATATTCATCTCATTCACGTACAGCGCTAGTACAATGAATAGGTTTCTATCGTGTACATTATAAGTCCCAATATTTTTTCCACATCGCAAATCCAAAAAACAAAGTTATTTCTGCGCTGATTTGACGGACCGCCTCCTCCGCCATCCCAAGATTCAGCTCGATGACGCCGTCTCCGCCTTCGGTATCCACGGCATGGCTGGTAGTTGGGGCATCCTGGCTGTGCCGTTTTTCGCTTCGCCGTACTGCCAAAACATCGGTGACGGAGCCGTGATTGGCCTCTTTTACGGCGGTGAGAACTTTGGAGACCTATTTGCCACTCAACTCATAGGATTGTTGGCCGTGCAAGCTTGGGCCTTCGGATTGGTCTTTACGTGGCTCATGGTGTTGGATATGGTATTTAGACATATTGATTTGCTCTTTAGTCACTAAATCTATCAAGATGTTTATTTGCTAGTACGCCAGGCGTCTTTCGCTATGTAGAGTAGACAAAAACAAAAGACGTCTGATTTACCACGTATTGCACTACATCTTCAGTTCACGTACTACAAACGAATAAACTACAACAGGTGATCCCCATCCGCGTGAACTTGATGTGTGAGCTGTTTGGTCCAACCAAGTACAAGGAGATTGTTCGAACCGAAGCGTACAAGGAAAAGTTCCGGGAATTCACTGGAAACATCGACAGAATCACCCACAGTCAGATGGTATACTATACTGGATGGTTGATGTTTTTCACCTGAATTTTTTGCGATATTAATAGCGATTGATCAATTCATGTCTTTTTGTATATTTAGCACTGTACAAACAGGACGAGCCTCACGACCAATAAGCTACCAACCAAAAAAATGTAGTGAGTGTGCAATTATTCGATATGCTCAATTGTTCTCAAAAATGTAAAAAAACCAGCGTGAACTCGTCGGACAGGACACGTTACCAAAGGCAGGAGGAGGAGTAGCCGCGCACGGAACCTTGGCTGCGGCATTGCAAGATCATCTCAGAGAGGACGCGGAAACTGGCGGCATTTTGTTGAGTCCAGATGGCTCGTAAAGGAGAGGACTATACAATTTTTAAATACGGGTCTGAAAAGAGGAGGATGTCGAAGATGAAAACAACAAAACTAAAAAATCTACGACTCAGAATCAGTGATTCTGAGAGTTTTCAGAAGTGTTATGTTTTAGTTGTGCTAGAACTAGAAGAAGCTTTAATTATTGATGAAGGAATTTTTTTTTACCAGATAAGCTGAAATTGAATCAACGAAAATTTAAGATGATGAGGATAGTTAATACGTAGTATAATATTTTGAAAAAAAGTTCTGAATTGAAAAGAATATAGTTAGTAGTGATACTGTATAATTTCTATTTTGAAAAGAAAATACGAGAACAAGAGCGACGTCCCAGATGATAAAATACAGAAATATTTACCTGTCAAGATGATGGCCAAGAGGACAATATCGAAATCGACAGAAATATTTACCTGTCAAGATGATGGCCGTGAGCAGATACGTTCGGATCACAGCGCGTTCCGCAATCATCCCCGACACGATCGTTGTCGACGTTGCGGCGAACGAAAATTGGAAATACCAAAACGCATGCCCTCCCGTCGTTTCGATATTTGGAAAAATGTTACCTTCCTTTGCCCAGAAATCACCTGCCTCATCCGCGTTCGCGTCTCCAAAAGCCATCCCGTATCCGATCATCCACCAAGCGACCGTTCCGAACAAGATATCCCCCATGTTCTTCAACATGACCGTCACGACGTGAGATTTCCGCACGATACCAGCCTCCAACAGAGCAAAGGCGCCTTGCATCGCGAAGACACGAAAACCACACACGAGTAACCAACCAGTGTTTACGCGATGGGTGGATCGGCTGGGACCACAAGCGTAGTTTGCAGCAGCATACGCATCCCAAGTACCATCCGGATCCAGCTGACGATGGCCCTCGTTCCAACCTTCAGGGACCTGGAGGTTATTTTTAGATTATAGGACAGTTTCATCATGGTAGTCATCCCCACTAAACTACGAGAATGAAAATAACGCTATTAACCAACAGACAACTGTCTGTCTGTATATTAAGCAGAATGACCAACGGAACAACTGTACAAATTCACCATCTCTTACATACACAAAATTTTCTATACCGATTCTCCCAGCGCGAGTCCCAAAGAGTAATCCCAAGCATGATCCCAGATGGTTTTCTCCATAGGCGGGATCACCTCTGGCGTTAATAACTTCGCGCCAGCAAACCCCCGCTGGAAAATCGCTTGACCCGCACTAAGATCCATTTTTTGGAGGAAGTTGGTTGATTTTGACGAAGTTGGTTGATATCAAGACGATGACGAAAATTATTTCGTAGAGCCCTTGAAAAAAATGAGTTATTGACTTTTTTACTGTAGTGGCAGAGAAGTGGAAACAGCACCGCTGTGATGTTTGTCTGAGTCAAATACACGGTCTAGTATATAGTAGACCTTCTCTTGCTCTTTTGTATTTTATTTAATTTTTATTCTCTTCGTGTTTATAGAGTTATATGTGGAAAAATTCTTCTTCTTGATTTTTTTCGTATAGTTCTATGGTGGAAAATTGAATTTCTGTAATTTTAAATTAGGCACTTGCCTCACTTCCTAGACCTCGAGAGCACTGCACACGACTCTCGATATCTGAAATTTCAAAAGTTTTTCACTTACTTCTGATTTCGCGATTTTTGTCTTTGTGGAGAACTGTCTATATCGATGCGGTATATAGTGCTCGTTTAAGTTCGTCCGAATAAACTATATGTTGTTTATATCTATACTTGTTATATACTTTTTATACTCGTTTAATAAATAAAAATATGTGATGAAAGACACAGAATAAATTCTCCACCTATTAACCTTTATCGCACACTCTACGATGAAGGCTAGTATCGGATCACAAGGAATACTTTGCTTTTCTTTGATCGATGATCAGCTTGAAAACACTTTACAATCGACGCACTTCTTTTTATAACTTCGTTTCTCTAACTATGATTCGTCGTGTTTTTTACAGACACTCCTCTCACTTTATTTCCTCCGCTTGTAAAAAAGTATTTAAACCTCCTCCCAAGAGAAAACACTTGTGGTATCAAGATTTTTTTCGTGAACTTGTAGAAAAACCCTTGTACAATACATTAGTAAAAAACCTTTGGATGAAAACCGGCCTGTTATTTTTTGGGGTGTGAGAAAGAGATCGTTTCTCCAATCTTGATGTGATCACTCTTGGTAATTATATGACACTCTATTTTTGACACTCGGTAAAAATCTATGAAAATATGAATTGTCTCTCGCGGGACAAAAATACGACGGCGAGAGAGAGACGATCATCTGCTATGAACAATACTTACATGAAGATACAGACATGCTATCAATCTGTATGAATATGAACTCGCGAAAAAGGAAATAACGAAAACTGACGTCGGCAAAATTTGAAGGGAATCCTTCGAGGTACTTTTACAAACTGTGCTACTGTGCGCCCCTTCGCCTTCACTCAAGCTGCTCAGGTCATGAAACGAGATTTTTAGCTGACTTCGCAATGCAGTTCTCTGCTTCTCAATGCATATAATCGATATCTGTAGATCTAGATTGTCTGTACTTTTTGTCTGGCTTAAAATATACACACCGTATCATTGATCAAAGGGACGCTTCGAAGAAAATTGTTGCGAATCAAACATAGAATAATTCATCGTTGCAATAGTTCTTTCAGGATGCTCGTAGTACAAGCGCGCTCGGTGCTCAAATAGCTAGTTGTAATTCCCTCCACTTGTACCATATGCCGGATGAATCGGGGCTCAGATTTACAAAATTTCAATGCACAAAATCAGCGCACCCATGATCTACCTTCTCGTTCTTTTTGTGGCTCTGTCGTCATCCCGATCTCGTCGTGTCAAAGTTTCTCGACTATCCCTTTTTCGAGTGTTCGTTGTTCTTGAAACATTTTCATCGCGATCGCGCCTTCTCTCCTGGTTCGCACTAGATTTAATATTTCTATCGGAGGTGTCTGGATCCTTCCGATCTACTTTTCGATCGTCCTCTCCTTTTCTATCGGAGGTGGCTCTCTTCTTCGTGGATGAGCGCGGATTCGGTGATGCTGAATCCGAATCCGGTTCTGAGGAGTCGTCGGAAGACTCGTGCGCCGCTTGACGGGACGCTTTATTCCCTCGAGATGGTGGAGGTTTATTTTGTTCAGGCTGTGAAGACGATTTTTGCGCAATGTTTCGAGCAGGAAGAGATTTGTCGGACGATCTCTGTTGTTGAGACTTATTAGTTTGTGCATCAGCTTTTTTCACATTAGAGCGTTTCTTCTTGCCAGGAGAAGATACACTCGCATCAGACTCGGACTCCTCCGACACAGATTCCGCATCCTTACGATCTTTGGCTCCACGATCTGGGTTCCTTTTGGCAGCTCTAGAATCTCGAGTAGGCGCTGACTGTCGATGCTGCCTCGTTGTTGTTTCACCAGTTCTTTTTCGCTCACCTCCTGGGGATTTCTGTTCCCCAGGTTGTTTTTGTTCGTCGCGAGAATCCCTAGTATTTTTCAGCGACGCAGCAGTGGCTCCCTTCGGACTCTTGGCAGATGTAGTTGTAGCTCCTGCTGCTCCTGGACTTTTACTCGTGCCATCGGCTTTAACAGAAGATGGTGGAGCAGCGGCTTTCACATTGCTGGCTTTTTTATATCTAGTGCCTTGTTTTTGTACATTGTTCTGCTGTTGGGACCCGCTCAGATGACGTCTTGATGATGTCTTTGCAGCTGATGTTTTCTTTGCAGTTTGTCTATCATCTACAGATTCGGACTCTTCAGATTCCGAATAGTCTGAGTCCTCCTCCGAATCGTCGCTCTTGTCCTCTCGCGAATCTTCTCGTTTTTTCCTCTGCTTTATTTTGTTCTCAGCACTGCGTTTATTCACATTTTCATTTGTTTTCTTGGGCGAGATAGCTGCAGCTCTTGGTCTCGAGGACGTCTTCTGTGGCTGCAGTTTTTTCACCTTGGCGTTGGTATTTTCCTTTGTATTCTGATCAGGCGAAGATGGTTCTGATCTTTTCGAAGGACGATCTTTGGTGTCTCTGCTGCTCTCACGAATACTTCTCGGTTGTTCTGTTTTAGTTGATGTGCGCCGATTATCGTCCCGGTCTCCACCATCACGACCACGCTGTTCTCGTTCCACTCGCTCAACTTGTGTTCGATCATTGCGATCTCTTTGTTCCCGAGTAGTGCGTGTGGCATCCCCCTGAACTATATCTTTCGAGTTCCTTGCACCTGTTTTCACTTGCGATGAAGATCCTTGCTCACGCAAGTCCACCTTCAAAGAGCCAGCACGACCACGTTCATGAGCTGAAGAATGTCTGGTGTCAGCACGTGCAGATTGTTCAGTCCAGCGATCATTGTCGGTATTAATATTTCGGCCAGAAGAGAATCTATTGTAGGGGTCCCCGCGAACAGAATTCGGGCCTCCTGGAGGATACTGTTGCTGCCCTTGATGACCAAAGCCACTGAAATAAGATGACGTGGCTAAATCTCCAGCTGGAGCTGCTCTGTAGGCATGACGTCCGCCATCTCTACTAGCAGTACCATGATATGCACCTCCATCTCTCGAGATGTTCCTCTTTTTCCGCACCAATATTGCCTTGTGTTCCTTTTCAAACTCGGTTTTCAGGCTGGATAATTTCGTGTCGATAGCTTTCTGCGTCTCGGCGAAGACCCTCTGGGTGGAGGCGTTGTGCTTGCTGGGAAGGTAGAAGAGGGTGGGAACAGTGTGAGTGGTGAGGAAATTGCGCATGTGAGAATAGTGTTGGGTAAGACGACCATGGAGAGCGGTGACCTGGTTTTTTTTGCACGTAAGAGATGATGTCATCTGAGTGAGGATAACATTTTTTTGCAATGATGTCTAGTCATAGTCACTTTGTATTCGACATTCGTATTAATAGACAGAAACACAGTTTGATGGTTCTTTGAACATGATAACGGCTGAAATGTGCGATTTAGAATCGGTATGCAACCCTAGTTCGTCGAGAAATGCTTAGACTTAATATGGATTTACCCAATCGTCCATTACCGTTCTTACAAAACAAGATCAACACTTGAACTCACCTCGCCTTCTTCTCCATTCGAATACGCGAAGTCTTGTTCCTGGCGTTCGCGTTCCTTTTTCAAGATAGTCTCATGGTATTTTTGATTCAACGCGTCTGCTTGGTCGCGTCGCTGCTTCTCCAGGCTGAGAGTGTTTGGAAAAAAAGAAAAGTGAAATTTATAACTAATTCCGCTCACAACTTACCTTGCTCCTTGCAGTCGCAACACTTAAACAAGAACAATTCATAAGTAATCAATTTACTACCCCCTATCAGTTACTATACGTACTAGTTTCAAAATACTTCTGTGCGATTCTTTCTTCATTCGCTTTCGTCTTCTGTAACGCATCCTTGTTCTGCTTGAATTCCGTTCCTGCCTTCTTCAGGTGCGCCAGCATACCACCGAAAATATTCCTGTCTCGTGCGGTGCGCTCTCCCCTGGGTCGAGGACGCGTCAGAACGACTTTTTGGTCGCCATCTTTTGCTCCTTCTGGATAATATTGTGATTTTGAGATTCATTAGGTGTGTGGAGATTGAGGTAGCAGTATCCATCTAACGGTAAGCCTTTTATGAGAGTTCTGATTGATGGATGATGGCTGATGCCATAGAATGAGATGATCCCATAGAAACTCTGAGAGCAAATCCACATCATTCAACTGTAATATCTGCATCAAAGAAAAGAAACATGTACTGTCGCGGTCCTTGTTTCCATCTTCGCCAGCACTGTGCTGGCCGCTTGAACTCTGGAGTTCTGGAGTGCCGTTGCTACCGGATTTGTGCTGAGAGCGATATTAGCGATTTTCATTTCGGCTCCTTTTCATCTATCGATCTAATTCACCCAGGCTGATCTAGACGCATTCATACGACTGTCACTAAAAATTGCGATGTTTTGTTACGCTAAACAACATCGTCAATTTATTGAGAATTTCCAATACGACATCCTCGTCCTCAATAGACATCCTCGCCTTATTCCTGCTCGGTCGATTTGCGTTTTCCTCATCGAAATCCAAGTTGCCTACTTCGTCTTCTTTATTCTTTTCAGCTTTCTCCGGTGCGGCCCGCGGTGTTTCCATTGAGATGCTCTCGTCTTCCTCATCCTCGAGTAGAATGGGCTTGCGCGTTCTCGCATCGCTCTTGTCCCTTGTTTCTTCGAGGGCCATCTTTATTCGGTGCGTGTTCTTTCAAGCAGGCAACCGTAGAAATAAAGTAAAAAAGGCTCAAAATGATACTTCTCGAGTAATAAAAATAATCCTTTATCAGACCATGTATTCAAAATTCAAGGCTTTCCACCGAGATTGTTGCAAGTAGATATTATGACACGATGCAGATATCGACGATTTATATGAGAATCTATCTTCTTTACAGAATGATATCTTCACACGACCTTGCTGCATTGTTCAACGAGGCATATGATTAGGAATGGAATTTTTTCAAGTGCAACACCGATATTGCCAGAACAGACTGTTAACAAAAATTCCAAATCTAGGAACGCACACACAGAGCATGAACATTCAATCGTTTTGCATCACTACCACTCCCAACACTGCTTGATTCTGATTTCTCCACTGCATTTTCATTCTGGCTGCTGTAACCACAAGACACGGTGATACAACCATATGTGGCATCATCTTCCAGAGTTGAGTTGACGGGCGGCGGCGGCATCTCGTCTGCTAGCGAGGAGTATTATAATTGCAGTTTCTCATGCGAATAGGCAGAATAACAGTGGCCGATAAAGTAGACTTGGAAAATCTCGAGATAGATTAAATTTTTTGATGAGTCCCGAGAAGACAGTCATCCAAGCCTCAATGAGCTCTAAAGACAGAGTGTGGATACGACAGCATAGAATTATACAGATGTCCTGTTTGGGCTCATGTTCAGAGAGAAAGGAAGATGATATAAGACTGAAGTCCAGGAGTATAATGAACGACACGAGTAGAACAAGTTTTGTACATTTTGACAAAATAAATCATGCCACTAGCAATTAGCAGATCGACGCTTGACAACAAAATCACTGTGCACTCAATTATATATCAGACCGAATCGGGATCGGCGAGTCCTTTCACATGCCACTGAAATATTTCACGTCTTTCAACGTTGTGTCCAGGATGAGGAATTGTCACCGCCGTGTGCTCTTGGAGATTGGTATTACCGTTCTTGGAATCTTCTTAGATGCTCAGACAAACCTCAGCGATTTCTCGTGTCGACAAAAGCATCAATGTCCCATCGTGAGTATGCTGAACCAATCCGGATCGATCTCGTTCGCCAGTCTTTGGAACCTCGCGACAAGAGCTTGCTCTTCTTCTTCATACGTGCACTTCGCGAGTTCGGCATCTGTTTCGTGCTGGAGAAGTATGAGTTTCTCCTTCTTTTCTAACTCCGCGATTTCACGACGAAGAGCCTCGATCTCATCTTGCTCAGAAGGTCGTTGTTGAGCGGATTTGTCGGTTTCCTCCTTTTTGGTAGGAGGAGCTGCAGCTGTTTATTTTTTGTCGTTTGAAAAATGCGAAAGTTAGTATCGAATGCGGAATTGATCTAGTAAACCAACTAACCTATCTCTTAGAAATATTCTACACGAATTCGGAAACTGAAATTCATCAAAGCAAACTCCAAATAAATCATACCTTGTTCACTACTTCCATTCTCCCACCATCTTTCCCCAAGCATATCTTCCAGAAGCGCCTCGATCTGTTCCGTACTCACACTCCCAATTAACGCTACTCGCATCCGTGCTCCCCGCCGCGAATATTCTACCAAAAATTCACCTCGTCCACAGATATCGCCGAGGACTTCCTTCATGAGTTCTGGACTTGCTCCTTTCGCCCGAAGGACTTGCTCCACGAGGTGTATTTTTTTTGGATGCACGAGACCGGAGTACGGCATTTTTTGGTTGTCGTGGTTGTTTGAGAAAAAATGCTTTTCCAATCATATCACATGAATCAATGCTCTGCAATCGTGAATGATTTTTCACAACAATCTCAGGAGTAGAAATCTCTATGTCTCGTCTGTCTCTCACAAAGACAAAGAATATCAGTGGTATCGATAGACGTCGATCTTCTGACTACTGATCTAATAGAGCAGGAACGCGCATGATGTCAATGTGCATGCACTAGACGTAAAAACATGTGTCGGTCGCTGACTCTAGGAATTCTATGAGTGAAATCACGAGCCGGTCATTCTTCTAGTGAACAATTCTGCGATTAATAATTCCATGGCGCGCTGAACAACCCGAACAAGAAAAATCTCGACTCAGACCCCATCACAAATGAGTTCAGACACGGGATTACAATGGAAGACAATACACAGTTCAACTTCATATCACTTGATTTTACTCAGAGAAAGGATAAATTTTTCAGAATAATTATATCAACAGAACTCATTCACAACCAAAAAAGATTTACTACATTTATCTTGTCCCGTCATTTAATATTTCAGGTGAAAACAGCTGCAGGGTATTTCAACTAGATCTATAATCTGCTTTCTATCCAATCGACACAACGTAAGAGATCGACAAACCAGCACAACACTAATTTATATCAATTACTAAATTATCGAGGCAGAGAATAAACACAGGTCCAATCCACAAACATATTACACTTTTTTGTCTGACCCAAACATGTATTGCTTGTCTCATATGAATAAACACTGTTAGATCTTCACGATAATTCACTAACTAGTAATACTTATTGAGCTTTCTTCGAGTTACTATGCTCAACACTTTCTCCAACACTTTCTCCACTGCTTCTTTCCCTGCGTATCGCCCCCGTAATCACCCCGAGTGAGGCTAAAATATACATAACACAACCATTAAAAACTAAATACAACAAAAAATTCCCCCACCAATCTCCATTGCAATACGATGCAAATCCATCTACTGGCAAGAGAAGCCACATCCAATCCACAGTCTCACGGAACACTGGCATCTGCGCACATAAGAAAAAATATGACATCCATCCCTTGATCCAAAAAACTTGGTCGTAGTTCTTATCCAGCGTCGCGTCATCTACCACGATATCCTCTGCCAAAGCCTCTATTAATTTTTCGACATTAATTTTCGAGGCAACTACTTTTTTTTCATCACCTCCAGCACTAGTTCTTGTTGTACTGCTCCTAATATGTTCTTCCTCTTGGATAACATGAAGCACTCCCTCGAGCGTTTCTTCCATGTGCTGGTTGTCCTTATCGTCTTCTTCGGTGATCACGTCTTTTACCATGTCTTTTGGAGCAAGATAGGTATCACGACTAGTCACCGCTAGAGATACCTCGATTTGATCGGCAACTTGTTCGAAGGGGGAACTTGTTCGACGCATGTTCACCAGAGAAGATTGATGTTGCAATCGAGTCAACGTAGTTGTCCTGAGTAACGGATTCTTCTCGTCGACTTGTTCTGTTCCATCTTGAGGAAAGTCGACATCTTCACCAGCAGGACTACTTAATTCGTTGGAAATACTAGTCTCCTGTTCTTTAATAATATCTGCCTCGATAATTTTGCGTGCCTTGGCTTTCGCGAGCTTCATCGCCTCATCTCTCGTTGTGGGATAGCGAGCGACAAGAATCCGTTCGAGCACCAAACCGATTACATTCAAAGACGCCCACACATACCATTGCCATCTTGAGAAGAAACCATTGGTCTCATGCCAATACGCTGTGAAGGAAAACGACAGGAGCACCACAAAGATGCCTGCACTTCCACCTGATTTATTAAAGATGGTGGTTTTCTTGAAGATGGCAGTAGAATGCAGGATTTTTATCTAAATGTGCGGTCGGCATTACTATCTATAATACAAACGAGACAGAAGATTCTAGCTAAATAAATTCCTAGACAACTTTCCAGCCAAATTCATTCCAAAATTAATACTTTAATAAACGATAATATACCTCCTAAAGGGACATAGATGTACTTCACCACAAAGAGATTCAGGGCCGCATGCCAACTCCGCCAAAGATCCCCGAAACCCGCCACAAGGTAAGGGCAAACTGGCATACACTCGGGCGAGTCAATTCCCGCGAGCAGATTGAAGAACCTGTTTGATATAGATAGAACCTTTGATATTCAGATAAATTTTTGTCATTAAAATTCAGTCGTAGTTTATGACCGAGCAAAAAGAACTATAGTGATCGATTTCGTGGGACAGATGAATTTCAAATATAATTTCTTCGATACTATAAAATGTTATATGCGAATTAATCTTTTTAAAAATAAATCCAATATTAACCTTGTAGCACGCCAAACGATCATGAGCGGGATCCACCATTGACACCCGGCATAGATGACGAGGTGGTGCACGAATACGAACAAATCAAAAACCGTCCCAAAATTCGGAGCCAAGATTTGGTCGTACAAAGGTCGTTGATTCAGGGTTGACAAGCAATACGTGTTGGGAAGATCCGTACGAAGATCATATTGTTCACTATCATTGTTCGTGGTTGTACCAAACGATCCAAACAAACGTGGTCCAATCATATCCGGTCTCCAATTCACATTCGCCCAACAATCGTCTTCTATCGCTCCTGTGCCAACTTCAAATACCTTAAGGCGAGGTTCAAGGTAAAGGTAAGGTAAGAGTCTTGGAACAATAGAACCCTAAAAACAATAAACATTCAGCTTGGAATCATGGGAAAAATAGAAATACCTTGGAATAGAGTTCTGCATTAAACGATCTGATGTCCCCAAATCGAGACCCTAAATCCCCCCAACCCAATATGATATCGAAGGCATACCTGAGTTGTGCTTTGGGTGTGACTTTTAGAGGTAAAATTGCCTGTCCCGAGACCGGCACCACAAATCGCTCCCAGATGCACTCCTAGCAATGTAAAAACAGTACTATTGGCATTCAAAATGGACTAGCTCTAAATGGCCTATTTTTAGAGAAAAAGGTCTAAAAGTCACAAGCAAAGCACAGGTCAGATACGAGTTGGTCGGTCTCAGCTGAAAAATCCGCATTCCCGGCAACAAGGCTAATAAGAACTCGGCCAACCAATAGATTCCCAGACAGCTCCAGGCACCATAGGCCCAAATTTCTCGCTGAGAAAACGTAGTTTGCTTTCTGTAGAGAATCTGGTGTAGGAGCGTGTTATATGCCATCGGCCACGTCGAGTACCTGTCGTGGGAGTTTTGCTCTGGTAGGTTTTTACCGATTATAGGTGCAGAATTTTTCGATAGATATTTCTTAGTTTAGACGGCTGAAATCTTCGTGCCTAAGAGAGAGAATATTAACTTCATAGAAGTGTCTACACAAGCATATGTTCAGGATGTGTAGACTGGACAATATTCAGGACGAGTATATTACCCAGCATCAAGGCTATATCAAAAAGAACGAGAACGAGTAATTAGTTAATACCCAGTTGGAAAGTAAAGATATGTTAGAAATCCACAGAAGCTTTCGTAATCTTTGAGAGGCAAATGCGTTTCGGAGGTTTGCACATACTCCGGTTTCGTCGAAAGGTTCCTCACCGCGCTCTCTTTCTCAACTAGTGCATTGTAATAATCGAAAGAGAAAGAAATCATGCGCAACCTGATGTAGTAATTTATAATAATTATGTATATGTAAATACTTAAATCTTTATAAAAATATGTTCCCCAATATAGTAGATACATCGATTGATGTGAAAATAACGTATATAATGCTTTTTACCAGATGAATCTTCCGAGAGTCCCGAAACTCATGCCGGCTCCCCAAAGAAACATATTCGTAAGCAGCCGCAACGTTGTCCCTGGATCGGAAATGTTCTCGGCGAACTCGTCAAAATACGGAAAATGAAACCGCAATAGTGACACCACCGCAATTCTTGGAAACGTCGGATCGATGTTGTTGTTCTCAAATCGTTGAGAAAGATTGGTCTCGTTCATACTCTTGAATTGCAACTTCAATTTGTTCTCCGAGAGAAAGATGAGCATATTGTCAAAGATGAACATGGACAGAAAAAATGTAATCAACATTCCTTTGCAATGAGAGAGTTTGTATTTGTTACCATTAATATTGTTCGGGGGACCATTAATATTTTCCTTATCTGCACCAATGAGTCTTGGACCAATGATTCTGACCACAATGAAATGGAAAACGGCCATAACGATGAGCTGAAAGAGCATCGAGACGCAGCCGATCACAATACAGCAAAATGGAACGATAATGAAAGCGAATATACGCAATGGAATGTGGGATGCATTCTGAGCGCGAATTCGGGCGGCAGCTTCGTCAACATTGTCATTGTTCTCGAAGACCACATCTTCATCAACATCATTATTTTCTTCGATCGTCTTATTCTTCTTGTTTATCGAGATCGCTTCATCCGATGATAGTGTTTTAATTTCCTCCGCGATCTCGTCCCTCGTGCGCCAATTGTTGCCGCAGCCAAAGACACGCGTACAGCATTTGCTATTGATCAAGATTACAAGTAGGATCCACACAGCTCCAATCAATGCCAAAAGATGGAGAGAATCGTCCAGAAGCGTTGCGATCTTCTCGGTATAGCCTTCCATGCGGTTCACGAGGTACAGGTTATCCCAATTGATATTACCGGGATCATTAGCAACCGCAGAATATGAGTATATTTTCTCAATCCCATTTCTCATTGGTTTCAGAAGACCCAACGGTCCTGCAGGGGGCGTCTTATAATAAGTCGATTTATCCGAATTAAACCAAAAATACAGCGATTTTCCCTCAGAAATCGCATTTTGGGCATTTTGTAGGCCTTCCTCGCTATTGAAAAGAAAATCCCGCATGTCACTTTGCAGAAGATGCTGTTTTCGACTCATTGATTTTTTTTTTTTGTCATCATGTGCAGCACTATTATCCTCGAATTCCTCTTTCAGGTATTGGGAGAGAAGTTTTGATATTGCAACGGCAGCTTGCAGTTGAGATCCGAAAGTGACCACAGAATCATCATCTGCTGGTAGTGAAGAAAGAGTTTGTTGCACTTGTGGATCATTAGGACCGCTTTTTTGTTCTTGTTCTACGTGGTTGCTCCTAGACTCTTGGTTCTCCTGTGGCACCCCTCCTTGTTCGATTAAATTTCGCACTTTCTCCGAATCGTTTGTCCCCCAAGCATCATGAAAGGCCTGGTATTTCTGATTTGTGACCCGCGAGAGTCGCCATCGCGTCGAGTAAAAAAGACTGCCACCGTAGGCATCTTCTTCTTGCGCGAGTTTCGCAAAAAACGCGATGCGTAATCCACGGAGGGCAGAGAGTTGTCTGATCTTCAGATCTTCTGGATTATTTGCGGGAGAATCGCCGGATGACGCCGGTGAAGACTTGTAGTTGAGTGCCTTCCGAAACGCCTTCAGTTTGCTCGGAAAACAATTCACTAAACTCCTAAGGTGAACTGGAATGTCCGTCAATTCACTAGAAGACTCCTCCACTTTTCCTGGTAAACTTCCATCCATCTCAAACGAAATTCCACAAACTCCAAGATTCTTCAAATCCTCCACATCTTTCCTCGCCACCCAATCTGACATTGAAGGCCATCGATCGAAACGTTGGATTAATGACTCGCCGTCATGCAAATCGTTTTTTTCGCGAGTCAATTGCAAATCGGAGCTCACCAACTGAGCCAATTCGAACCAAAACGGAGAATCCGGCCGAACCTCAACTTGCACAGTCTGATACTGTAAACGATACCTTTTTTTGCAATTATACGGGTGAAAGTCTAATAAATCGGATATTACTTTAGGTCTGGGGAAAGAACAAGAGCAAGAAATTATTATTATTCTGATGGCATTGGCTCTCTTAAAAAATGGCTCTTATTTATAGATAATCTGATCGATAATTGACATTTTCTGTTCGCCAAAAACTAATCATGCTACCTTTCTGTTGTCTGCGCTATCGCTCCGCCTCGAAGAGAAAACACACTTTTGGTGTCTTCTCCGATTTGAGGCGGTTCACGTCGGGACTCCCTGATGTTAATGAATAGCCCAAACAGGAGAAAACCAAACCAAACGAAGCCAGCTCTATAATGCAGAGCTTTGAACGGAGCTCCACAGTACGTACGATTGCGTAAATGTTCCATGATTTTATTTTAGTTATCCTAAAAAACTTGTACAGTTCTACGCTAGAGATTCCCGTTTTTGTGAAAAATTTGAAAAAAATCGATCGATTACCATGCACAGATACAGATGTTAGATTCGTGCTCAAATAGCTAAGGGAAGTTTTCCATTAATTAAAAAAAACTTGAGACAAATCACTGAAAATATCAAGAAATGAAGACCAAGATGGAAAGGGCAAACAACATATACTAAGATTGTAAAGCGTTGTTAAATCAATTTGTGTAAAAAGAAAACGACTGAAACCAGAAAAATCTGCCTTGATTAACATTTATCCAACTTTTGTCATGACAAGCTCGGTCCCCGTGACAACAAGCGAGAGAGAGATAGACAAACTCCTTATTCTTCGTCTTCCGTGGTTAATAATATCAATCAGTAGCAAGTAAAATTGCAGATGATTGTAAGGCTACCAAAATAAAGTCTGCTAGATATCCAACTGTAGTAGCCCTGCGGAAAATAAAACGGTGGAAAATGGTGCTTGGAATAATTCGAAACCCACGAAGGCAGATGACGTATCCAAAAAATCTGCTTACAGGTGTGTTGCTTGTATTAAACAATGCCGATTCCTCAGATTTAGGGTTTAGGAATGATCAGGCTCTCACTCTCGAGTAATATGAGCGATTTACATTTTTAGACCAATGTTTGGTTTGCTGATCCGGGAGGATCACTACATTTGGATTTGCCAAACCACTGATTACGATTCTCATTCTCAAAAGATTCTACGATTATGAAGCTTACGTAGAGATATTTGTATTTCGTTTGTCGGGAAGAAATTTCTTGAATTTCAATTTGTCGCAGTGTGGGAAGATTGAGGAGTCATCATCACTGGTCCGCACCAACTTCAATCTCATTCTCATTTCCGTTTTAAATCTTCAGCATGATTATCGCACCTACTACAATGAGTGCTTTTAAAACATCTCAGAAGTAGAGATCTCTATCTCTCACAGAGACAAAAAAATATCGATGAAAACAAGTGATATTATCGTAACTGTTGATTTAAAAGAAGAACATGATGAAGGCGCATGCACTAGACGTAAAAAGGCGTGTCGGTTGCTGAATGATTCTGAGAATTCTATGAGTGGACCCGTTTATTTTTCTAGTGAGAATCCTGAAATGCAGTTGCACGTATCCGGAGTACGGCATTTGGGCTGGGCATCCATCCTTGTCTCTCACAGAGACAACAAAAATGTCAAAGATATCGTAACGTATTCGATAGAGGAACGTGAGAAGGTGCATTCACTACGTAAAGACCAATGGACGCTGCTGATTCTGATAGCATGACTTCCATGACTAGAAATGATGCAGACAATCCTTCTGATGATTCCCCACATTCGACTTAGAACCTCATGAATCAAGAGAACAAGCCAACCGACCATGACAACGTCTGCTTAGCTATCTGGACATTGAAGATGAATAACATGAGACAATCAATTTGCATGCACCAGATTTGCTGCATCGCAAATGACAATCAGTGTATCCTGCGCGGAGAACACAATCGACGTGTCAAGATTTCTAGCTCATGCACCCACAGCACTTTCGTCGATTTTCCAACACCAAAACATTTCTTTACACTGATCAAATTCCGAGACTTTCCCACAACAACGTCGACTTTAGCTGCTCCAGGTCTAGCTGTGCATTGATTAATTTGTTTCCGCTTCATCGCAGCCCCGAATTGCGTACCACTCAGACGTTTCTGGCAAATTTTTCACAGAGCCAACAACCATCATTATTTCGAAACTGAAGATCAGATCTTGTCGCTGATTCATCCAGACAGGACATCCAATAGTTCTGCATCACTTTTGATCATGACGCACACATGTACTGATCCGTCCAGTTGCGGGTCCCTGAAATCACATAGAGTCCTCAGGAAGGTTAAGCAAAGGCACAACATGCCTGAGATGTCTGTGACCATTAATCGGAAGATGAATCAAGCAATAGTAATTTGATCTCGACGAATATACAAATTGGAATACAAAAATTCTCCCATGACTACCGCCAAGCCGACAAATAATAGATTTTCTCAAGACCAAAAAATAAGATGCATTGAATGAACCAATCAATTAGTTTACCAATATCATTATCCATATTTTCCTTTGTTTGAACCGATAGTAGCTAGCATAAAATGATACGATTTATAGAAAAACATCGCTTATCTGGAATTATCTGCTGCACAAATCAAATGCTGATTGCCAGACTAAGATGGAATGACAAACATGGTCGTTACGTTCAATCGGTAGAGCGAATCACATTTGTGCTCTGCCGTAATTAATATAATCTTCGCTCTGTATCACAGTAGAGACTAGATCTTATCAGATGATCTCATTTGGCTATATCTAACTGTCAGAAGATGAGGAGTGTTCCTCAGGACGCCACGAGGACGACGTCGTATCTTTATAGTTTATACCTTCCACTGGTGTCTGGACAACTGGATCGCTCCAATTTCACTCACAGGGAAATCTTCTGTGAACAAAATCAAAAGAGCACAAATTCAAATTCAAGTAAATTCACCAATATAGCCCACGTGTATAATGCTGGTGGTGTATCGAAAGATCTAATGCTCATATCGTAAAACCGATATAGACAGACTCAGCTGTGGAGTTTGGAAGGCTCATAATTAACTGCATGGATACAAGTTTGAAAGCAAATTCCTCCTCTCGATACCTTGATAACCTTTGTGCTTGTTCGTATCACTATTGTGGTTGTGCATGAAAGAAAAAACCTGCGACAGCTGGGCTTGGGTTTTTCTCCACACCGCTGGGTGCTTTCGCCTCTATAATGGTGGTGACACACACATCTCTATGATTGCCAGTGTACACGAAACAATCTCCTGGGCTGAGAATCCTTGCCACGGACATCGCCGCCTTCCCAGCAACTCCAAGACTTTTCCATGCCACGGAATTTCCTCTGTCGAATGCGAGAGCGTGCAGAAAACAATGTTTCTCGTTGAACTCCTGATCATTGACGACCGCCCCAGATCCACCAGCTTCGAGATTGTTCCACAGCGGGGGATTTCCCTTCGTCGAGTTCGAGAGCCTTCTGGTGGCACTCCCTTGCGCTGAACCATTGACCGTTGACTGTGCCGCCCCCCAGGCGTCCAAGATTGCACCACGCACGGGAGTATGCTGGGTCGAGTTCGAGAGCCTTCAGATAGCACTTGCACTCGTTGAAATATCGACCTTTGACCGTGCCACCTCTCGCAGCTCCAAGATTGTTCCATGCCTGGGGATTTCTCTCGTCCAGGTTGACAGCCTTCGCATAGCAATCCTTTCTGCTGAAATAGTGCCATTTGACCCAGCCATGTTGAAATTTGACCCAGCCACCATCCTCACCTCCAAGGTTGTTCCATGCACCAGAGCATGCTTCGTCGAGTGCGATAGCCTTCACGAAACAATCTCTCTTGCTGAACTTTCGATCATTGACCGTGCCACCTCCCCCAGCTCCAAGATTGTTCCATGCCCTGGAATTTCCTGCGTCGAGTTCGAGAGCCTTCTGGTGACAATCCTTTTTGCTGAACATTCGCCCCCCGACTATACCGCCTCCCTCAACTCCAAGATTGTTCCACGCAGGGGAGTTTTCTCCGTCGAGTTCGAGAGACTTCTGATAGCACTCCTTTTCGGTGAACTTTTGATCCTTAACCATGCCACCTCCCAAAAATCCAAGCTTGTCCCACAGCAGGGAACTTCCTTCGTCGAGTTCGAGAGCCTTCGCACAGCACTCCTTGCTGTTGAACAATCGACTGTTGACCGTGCCGCCTCCTTTGTCTGCAAGCTCGAGCCACGAGGAGACACGATGATCTGTCCCAGAACCAGTTACTGAATTAGAATTTTGGAATGTCGTTAGTTACAACAACGCTTGCCACGTTGATTATCCACGTCTGGCTAGAAGATCTTGAAGCTGTGACCTTACGAATGTGAAGGCTGCATTGGCGACCAAAGACTTCAAAATAACTCAATATCAAATTGAAATTACAACTGACCAAACAAAAAATACCGCGCTCCCAACCCCACTCATCTGCAATTTTATCTTCCATAATGTAAACCGTTCTTCCTTTTTTGTTAGACGAGACCTGTATGTTTCCTGTGGCTTTGAGCATGGGAACAACTGTGAAGAGGTCTTTCTGCGACCCCTCATCGATCGGATCCTCGCTACATGGATCCATATGCTGGAACATAATTTCCCCCACAGTTTCGAAGATGGGCTTAAACCGCTGGCCTGCCAACCCTGTTGGACATGTCGGGCTTGTGAAACGATACAAAACAGATGCATGCTGCTGTTCGACGTTGATTGTGATACCTGACTGGGATTCCACAACGCGTTCAATATGACTCACAAGATTGTGCATGAGGTGGCGTTCTAGACTGAAATGACCGATAGCGCTTTGCAATTCACTCATCACCTCGTGTTTCCCCTTCGACAAGAGCGTCTGCTGTGCATCTTCTTCTTTACCCTTTGGAGCATCTCTTTGTTCATACCAACAGTCTCGCAGATGGATATGAACATTTTTGTCTTTGATCCGTTTGACCTCAGCTTTGCCGTCATTCCCCTTGCCTGGAGAGACGTACCAATACTGGGCCATTGGCGGTAACATTGCGCGGCTGAGCCAGGCAACGCCATCAGCCACAAATTCTTCGATCTTCTTCCCTGGGCGTGCAAATTGTATACCACTCTTCAGCTGCTGAGGTATATTGCTGCACGCTCCAATTGCGAAGATGACCGGGTCATTTTCGGTAATCCAGATTTTTGTGTGATCACGTGTTAGCTGAGATTCGGTTGCAAGCGTTTCTGTTTGGAAGCGACTCCAATCACTCTCCGAGTCTCGCCACCATCTATGCACCAATTCCTGCTTGTTGGGAATCCGCTCGTCAAGGTAAAGTGGTCCAGCATAGATTGGATGTGGTTCAAACACATGCGAGAAAATTCTCTGCCTCAATTTTGCTTGCTGGTCGTAGACGGCGACGCCTTTTTGCAAATCAACTGGAGTCGAAAAACCATCCCGGGATTTCTGCAGATCTCGAACAGTTGCATTTTGTTCTGGGGAACCGCACAGCTCCAGGCCGGAACCGCAATCTCCAAATGGATTGATCACGTCTGAGTGTCGAAGCAGTAAATCTTGGACTAGCAACGCTTGTGATGCACCCAAAGAATGACCCGTGAGTGTTAGTGTAGCGTGCGAGGCTTCCTGCAGCAGTTCTTTTTTTACCAAGTAGAACAGCCACCAACGTAGTACGACATCGTCCCGAACGCGGCTCCAAAAACCTCCGTGATACAAAACTTGGTTTTTCTGCTCATCGTCGTTGGGTTGGAAAAGAGGTTGACCTCTTCGTTCTGCAGCGGCGGAAAACGTGGCGTGGTTTTTCAGTGGGTTGGTCGTCATGAAACAGTGGCCTTTGTGGTTCAGATCTTTGTCGAAACCAAGGTCATGCATCACATCAGCAGTGATTCCGAGACGTGAACAGGCTGTGCTGAAATCGTTTCCCATCGCGAGATGGAGCAATAACTTCGGCAACTGTCCATGATCATATTTTGGATCTGTGCCGCGAAAGGCTAGAATCCAATGCGACCCGGATGGAACGCGACGGGTATTTTGAGGAACGATCATTCTGACCAGAATCCAGGCGCTCTGTGGCTGCTTGTCTTGTGCTCCTTTTCCTTTGCATTTGTCCTTGATGTGATTGTAGACGATCTTGTGCTTAATTTCGTTTGCACCCAACGAAAAACTTTGTTCGAAGGCCAATACAGCATCCCTGACACCGTCCCGCATCTCTGTATAGGTCTGCGCATACACCGCTTGCGATAACCTTGCACTCAGATAGCTCCACTCATGCTTCAGGAACTCATTGACGCCCGTATCCCCCGCGATACTCTTATTTGTTTCGCCGCCAAAAACGATATCATGCCTGTAATATATCGTCAGAAAATGATGAATGACGAGAACGAGTGGAAATGCCAGAGCAATCGTGAACGGAATAATATTATCAACGCGTGAGTAGATATCTATAACACGTGCAATCTCAATCTGGCTGCACGTAGGTCTGGCGGTGGAGTTCAAAAGCTGAACGACTAAAATCTTTGTGCTAGGGTGGTTAGGACGATGTCGAAGCTATCATAAAATGGATGGTAGAGAGCCATTCATTAGTAACGATGGCTGTACGAGTAGCCTCTGGCCATACTCGTTTATTTCCACTAGGAATGGCGAAAAATTATAAGAACCTGTCTGTCGAAGAGCCTGCTCCGCAAAAGATAGAGAACATGCGCGGCGTTCCTGCTCCTTGAGAGCCTCGAGCAAAGGGTAAAAAGGCGCAAATGCCCACACGCCACAGCTTGAAATCAGTACGAACCATCGTCGGAAAGTAATCGACTTCAGATAGTGCTGAGTGTCTTCAAACTAGTAAACAAACAATCACGGGCTAGACAATGGTCTGTACCTGCTGATGATAGTCTGTTGTTTCAGGAGAAGATTTACTTGTAGCATCCAGAGATATGAACGCGACCTCATCCTCATGCCGTGCAAAAATATTTACCGTGAAATTTTAGAAATGTTAAAGTTAAAAGGATGAACCTCAGCATATGATGAATAACAGCAAACCGGACAAAAATACGCGTCGTCTGAGAGTGGACGTCTCTACCTACTCTCGACAGACGGAGGTAATCTACCTCGCGCAATTGCATTAGTCAGCATCTCATGCAATAAACCAAGATGTGCCGTGAAATTTCACCGACTAGAGAGAAATAACCACACCAATGAGAAACCGCAATACGCTTGTCAAGATCAGTTTTCCAGAAGCCGCCATCGCAAACTAATATTTCCACGTAAATTTCATCACTGTCATAATTATAGTGTGTTCCCAATGTTCTAGCTTGTTGCTCTCCACTCCACTTTTGTATCCCTCACTTGTCCTCATGCTAGTTGTTCGTTGAAAAACAAAAACTCGACTGAGGCTGCACAATCTCAATCATGGTGTTGGCTTCAATCACCATCAGCCTAGTTGTAACCTATGTTAGGTAATGATGATTTCTGATAGTTATGTTTCAGGTAAAAGTCAATATCTCTTTTCTCTTCAGGTGAAGCTTTAGTTATTGAACGGTCATAGACAAATAGGCATTTCTTTTTATGGTTCGGTAAATAATCGTGTCTTCAATCTCCGCTTTTCCTCTCTGCACAGCCGCTACAATTTATAAGTTAGTAGGCTTGTTGAAATTATAATCATGGTCCTTAGTTTTCTTTACAGTTACTAGAAATGATAATCATATTCATTGAGTTTTACTTTCGATAAGGTGCAATCAATATTTTGTTGTTCTATTACATAGATGATGTACGGCATTACTGAAAATATGCAAAATGTGCAGAATTCGTTCTCTTGATACCACTTGGGCTCTTGGCTCCAGTGCGCCTTCTCCCTCGTGACAGGTGCGCTGGTGCAGGTAACTGCTGCTGGGCAGTTGCTCCTCCGAAGAAGATAGAGTCGCTCTCGCGGGGCAGGTGAAGTGTTACGCCGATACAAGGGGCAGGTGAAATGTCCGGATCCTTGATCGAGCGTCTGAGTTTCAGCTCTATCTCATCATCAATATTTATATTACCGTGTGAATATTATTAACGACTCAACACCGCTTCCTCAACGAACCTGCATCCAGGGATGCTCTAGCGCTTCTTGAACGGACAATCGTGCAGCCGGATTTACTTCCAGCAAGGCGCGGATCAAACTTTGCGCGCCGGCTGGAACTTCGAACTCGTCAGGAAATGCGAAGAACCCGCTTCGTATCTTGTTCACGAGCTGTTGGGATCTTCGGTCCAACTTCTCTGGCTCTTCGTCGTCTTGATCTTCATCTTCTGCCGAGGAAGTAGAAATAGACGTACTTCGAGAACCATATCTAGCAGACTGTCGGGAACCAGAAGACGACGCTTCGGACACGCTTTCAGTCGACTGTGCAGAAAACCATCTTCTAGACGACTGAGAAAAATCCACCTCGGAGTACAATGACGCATCGTCGTCCGCGATCGTAGAGGTCAAGGACGTCTTTTTCGTCTTCAGAATATCGACATCATGAGATGAGCTGGAGTTGTTCTTTTTGACTGAAAGGAAGGCGTTGTGATCCTCTTCTGTCTCGTCTGCATGACTCGTCTCCTGAACAACAGCGTCGACGTCGAATGGAAACCTTCCCGTGAACAACACAAACATGATGATTCCGCAGCTCCACATGTCGGGTGCGAGAACATTGGGCAGTTTGACATGGACATCAGTGTTGTTCTCTTTGTCAAACATCTCGGGAGCGAGATAACGTGAACGCCAGAACATGGTATCGTCTGTTGTCGCTGGTAGATAGAAGAGGTCCGATTGTGTCGCTGTGTCGAAATCCACGAGTGTGACTTTCGTTGGTAACGAATTCTCCTTCAACATGATGTTCGGGAGACGCAGATCCTCATGTCGGTAGCCTTTTGCATGGAGCTCGCTTAGCCCGAAGAAAACTTGCCGCATAATGCCGCGGACCTCGGGTGCGGATAAAAAAGCTCTGTCTCTGCGCAAATTTTCAGTCTCATCGAACAGGTAAAAATGCAGATTTTCGACACCTGCATTTTCCATTACGACGTGACAACGAAAAAACTCGCACTTGTAATCGTAAACCTTCATGATATTTTCGTGGTTCAGCTCTTTGCACAGATCCGCTGCCGCGCTTATGCCTTCCTCATCGCAACCACGAGGATATTCTTTCACCTTGACCTGTTGTTTCTTTGCCGGGCAATATCCGTCATAAACTTTCGTCCCCGAGCCGCAACCGATGAAGTTCATGTGCCTTCCGTACAAATACTCATGCTTCTCAAAAGCAATGGTTTCTGCGAGCCCTTGCTGCTCGCTCTCCTTCCACTCTAAGGCCGTGTCATCATCTTGACTTGATGCGTGGTGATCGGTGCTGCTCGTCTCATTTTCGCAAGAGGTTGACGTGGACTTGTTGTCATCGTGTTGACTACTTGCGTCATCGGTGCTTGTCGTTTCATGGTCGTTGATTTTCGACCCAGTTGACGTTGGCTTCCTGGTCGTGCTCTTCGTGCTCGCGAATGTGTTTTTCATGAAGCCGAACACTTGATTTTTGATCTTCTCCAAAGGTAGACAACCAGAGCAAACTGGCTCGCCATGAACGGAGGCCAATGCGGATACCAGGATGAGGAGAACGAGATGGGAGGACATACTGATTGTTTGTTTTGTGGGTTTACCAAGGTTATTTTCAAACAATTGGTTGGCTATCTCTGTTTTGACTTATAGCTAGAGCAATTATGTACTATTGGACCAGCTGATTGTGTATGATGTATCTATACTCTCTACAACAATATGCCAGCTTTCCTCGGCCGGTATGTTGTGCAGGAAAAAGAATTAGTGGTCGAACAATGACTTATAGAAACTTCTATGCAGATACACGCTTATATACAGTTAGAAAATACTAGAATGCAATCGGAATACGCTAATAAAAATCAAGGATGTATTGCAAATAATAGATTTGATTTAGAGAGACCAGGAATACGAATAGCATTTAGAATATGCTACTCAGAGAAATAAATACACGCAAAAGGATCTATGAAAATGTCATGACCACTGTGGTTTTTTTAACAAATCATCAAATAAAATTTGCTAAAATAAATCGAGGAGCGTTCTCTGTATGCATTCCAAAAGCCGCATTTTTGATCTGCCCTGTTCGAATTGCTGCTTGGGAACCTATGAATATACTGCCGAATGATTTCCCGACGACATGCCGATAACAACCTCGATCTATGACACTACCAACCTGCCGTGTATGTTGTGTATGAAATAGCTACCATTTTTTGCCTCAGCTGTGGTGTAACACTGTTTGGAAATCTCAAAGTCATCAAATTGGCACCGACAGAAACGCACGCACAACTAAATGCATTTTGAAAAAGCGGAACCACAAGGTTCGAAGGTCCTGCATTATGAATTTTTTTGCCGTGTGATCAAAAAACCAATCTGTGTATCTATTTGATCGTTTCTCTATGAAGATCATTGAACACTAAATCACCAAGGCAACGGAGTAAGCTCTGTAGTTCCAGTAACCCTGATCGAAGAGGCATAGCGACCCCCATGACAGCACGCGACAGAGATCCCAAGCACTTAAAAAATCTTGAAGCGAAGGCCACAACCATAGAACACCCTGAAATTCTTGCGAGCGGTGCAAATGACAGTCAAAAGAAGTCGTTTTTCTTGGTGCGCTATTTTTTGGATTGAAATTAATGTCTGATTCAACACGACTTTAACATCTTTGAATAATACTCTTACTCAAATAATTAAAGTTTAGATAATTTATATATAGGGGTAGTTACTCTATATACATTTATCAAACCTCTGTGTTAGAACACCTGCATGTGCCAACACTCTGCCTGACAAGAACTCACCACGATAATCAACACGTACTGTCTGTGAACAGTGAACAAAACACATGTTTACCGTGATATTGATAAATTCTCCTACGAATTTATATTCAACCCATTATGGTAGTCGTACTCTACATAGGATAATGCTCTACTGGAGCAGGAATCTACGTTCCATTGACTTTCATACTTTGGTGGGACTACGCTATTTGCACCTTGACTGATGATTCTAATCCCAGTAACAGGAGAACAAGTAGCATCTTAACCAACCAACCAACCAACTGGAGCAGGAATCAATACATTAAATATACTCACGCAATATCGGATAAAAACCATAGATGATAAATAATACTGGATATAGAGAAATTCGCTTGTAAACATAGAGAGGAACAAATAGACTTTGTTTGTTTGTTTGCTTGGCCTACTGAATACTCTAAGCAAATAGACTTTAGAGAACGAATTCGTATTAGCATATCAAACATAATGAGAATTTGAGAGAATATTATTCTCTCAAATTCTCATTATGTTTGCGTATTCATTTAGTTTGCAAAATTATTATAATTATTGTTCATTTCGCGACAAAAATCCGAAAGCGTTATTTAGGCTATTCTCTATTCTATTCTATAATGGGCGCCGGCTCGCTCTTTAATAATGATGATGGATATAGTGGCTGGGGTAATGGTGGTGGTGACAAGGGAAGATACAAATTAGCTATACGCGTAATAATATAAGCAGTGATCCCAAAATCTTAAAGTATAAGCTTAGAAATGGACGGTCACAGCTATCCCACAATCAAAAAATGAAAACAAAAATCCGGCTCACCTTTACTACATTTCACAACTGCACACATAAATCCAGAAGAAAACATCTTCGCACACACATACTGTGAGCATCACTCTTTCGCAATCGGAACGAGATACAGAAATCTCGAGTAAATACAATTTCCAACTGTTCATCGCAGTCTTTGTTCATAGTTAGTTTATTAGTCAAGAATGATGTAAAGACGTCAAGAATTATGATGTACGTCGTCCTCCTTGTACAACATGGTTGTACTCATGGCACACATTGATTCATCCGCAACGTGGCTGACTGTCACATGGCAGACCACTATTCATTCCTAGTGCGGCGATGAAACATGGTACGAGGAATAGCGTCAACAAGATCGCCATCCCGGAGTAAAAACTCTCCTCACCGACCAACCAACGTGCGTTGTTACCCAACGTACGCCGAGACAAAACTTGAAAGGCCAACCTGTGGTTTTTGTTTATTGGTTTATTTTTTATTGGTTGAAAATGTAATTGAAAACAAACTGTTGCAGTTGTAGGTTGAAGGCTGAAGGTTCTTAGTAAATGGGACTCGACAACGAATCGTACGAACGATAAGGAACTCGAGAATTTCTCAATAGCGAGTACTGTGCCCGATTTAAGCTACAAGATCAACATAGTGAAATTTCGGAGGGCAAATAACTCCAATTAGTTTACAAAGGATAGAGTTCACGAAAGAACAAATTTTATCATAAAATACCTATCTTGCAGCAGGTCCTGGCAGAACGCGATGCACAAGAATAACAACGACTGTGCTCCTAAGGGGTATAATTGATCCAATGCTCGTGCGCGATTGGGGAATACGTTCCCGTCAGAACTCTCTTGCAAGATTTTGATGACCGGAAATAAGATTAAAAGCGAAATGAAGGCCGTGCTCTCGCACATCGTGTAGTTCAGACAATCCGTCGCCTTCAATCTGTGTGCGGGGATTCCATCGCTCACGTTGCCGCTCGCGTCTCGCGCTGGGACCGGTTTCAAATGTCCTCGACGGATTTTTAAGCGGCGCAAACACCGATACGAATCGCCTTTGTCCCCCATTCTCCACAGTCGAAAGCTCCACGAGAACCAATCAAAAGATAAATTCGTCAATAACCCCGTCACGCTTCTTGTACTCAAAAAGAAAAACGCAGAAATTAAGCCTTCGAAAAACGCCAATGCGAACGGAAAGAATACGCGAGTGGGCGGAAATGGATACCAGCCTCCTGCTTGGTACGGGAAATTTGCGCCCATATAGACCAATTTTTTCAGCACGATCAAACCGACTGGTCGCGCGAGCTTGATCCAAAAAGCGGCTTCGGGAGTCTCCTCCTCTGCAGCCATCGGGGCGAGATAAAAAATATCGCAAACGACGAAAACGATGGCTACCAAGGCCGATAAAACCTGGATCATTAGACAGAAAATACCCTGCAAAACGACCAATCTGCTGCCACCATGTGGAGGTCCACCTTGTCTTTGACCAGAAGTTCCTTTATTTTCAGAAGAAGTTGGCAAATTCGTGAAATTATTTCTCTTTCCTTTTTTCAACATATGTCCAGATAAACAAGATATGGTAGTTTTCCTGCTTTTGGATATATTAATCATGGTGCCGTCCACGTCTTCGAAATCCTCGAGTCGATGATCAAGATTGTTCGGATCAGCATGATTCTTGTCCTTGTCTGAGCTAGAAGAGTTTCTTTCGTTCTCAACTTGTCTGATCTCCTTCAATTCGTAGCTGCCAGTAATATCTTCATCAATGCCTGAGGCTCCTGTGCTTATTTCATCACTGGCAATTCCCTGGTTTCCCTCCGAATTCGAATCGTTGACGACTTCTTCATCGTTCACGATGGCTTCAGCCATTACCGAATCGATTTCTTCAATTGTCGGCATACTCGCTAATGGTATGATGTCGAGTTTTGGCATGGTCTGTTGTCGGCTTGTCAATAATGATGTGGAGGGCGGAGCAGCTGGTCGTGTGGACGAAGCGGTATTATCAAAAATGATGTTTTTGAGCACAACACAAAGCTCCTGTGAATCATTCATTTCATATGATGATGATCGTAATCTGCTCGGCGTTAGTCGCCTAAGATCATCGTTGCTTGTATTTTTCGCGCTGCCGTTGTCTTCAACTCTTGGTGAGGGACTACTCGTCTCTTGGTGATGCTCTCCTCCACTTGCTCTACTGCAGAGAGCTGTGGTACTTTTAAAAACATCACTTGTACCTAGTAATGTGATGTTGTTGCTTCGTTCGACTTGATGTAGGTCTACTTCTGGCCTCGTTATAAGATTCTTTTTCGCACCACTCCCACTGGACGAGATCATGAAGAACCTTGAAGGATCCTTCCAATCTTGATAATTTAATGCGCGTCTTACGAATTCTATGTAGGGCAAGGAAAAGACCGCTGCCTCGAATAATAACACGGCAAATACATGCTGCGGCTTCGGCGTTGAGCACGTGTCGAATCGTTTCTGACTCTGAATGGTCTCGGAGTTTGGGTTCGTGTTGAAATCTGCAATATCGGCAAATACTCCGCCCACGGTCTCGCGAAGGAATCGTGGCAAATAATTCGTGTTGCAGATGAAAATCGTTAACGATAATAAAAAAAACGAGAAACAGTAGACGCGCTTCAAAAAAAACTTGTACAGATCGTATGTGAGAGCATCGATGTCGAAAAACACGCACCAAAGAACGATCGGGATACTACTGAGTCCGAAAACAAAAGGGAAACCCATGGATTTCAAAATCAAGAGCGAGAGAGAATCGTTGAGGATCTCGTCGTGAGAGATTTTCACACCCGGGAGGAGCTCACACAGACAGAAAATAAAAGCCGCCACAAATGCGACCTTCACCTGGAAAAGAAAGATCTTCCAGGAAAGAGGACCATTTCTTTCAGCGTCTGGAGAAAAAATATCCAGCGTCACCCAATCTCTGGTCTCTGAAGCGAGTTCAACTTTCGGATGTGCATACAGTTGGGGGAAGAGGACCCAATAGCGCGGAGGTTCTTTCTGATGAGTTGAGTCTTTTAGTTGAAGAGAAGAGGAGCCCAATGTTGATCGCCGACCCTCTGGCTTATCTTCGTTCCTGTTGTCATCGTAGTTTTTATTCAATAGATCGTGTGTGAGAGTTTTATTCGCATGAGATGAATCATCTTCGTTGTGCGTTTGAGATGAATCTTCAATCATCACCCTGGTTAATGTATTTGTTTTCGTCTTATTTTTCTGCAAAGACTTCCGTATTTCACTGTTCTGACTCAAAACACCACAACCCAACAGCGTGTTGTCGAGTCGCTCAACCACAAAATTCAACAGCTTGTCGACCGATTTTCTCGGTGTGTCTAGAAGCGAACGGCTTACATGTCGCATTCTGGTACTTCTCCCGAACGACCCTGGGCTATGGGATCGGGACACTCGGCAAGAACTTCGGCTTCCAGTGCTTGTTCTTTCAAGTTTAATATTATTGGGACCCATGCGTTTAATATTCCGAGCCCCTTTCGGGCCGAGTCTGGCAGTTCGGGCCCCCACTTCCGATGGAATGTAGTCAGTGGAGTTAATACTAGAGGTCAACACATTAATATTCCTGTTCATCTCAGAATTCTTTTTTTTCGGTTTTTCGGTTTTTCGACAGCCATGAACAAGAACGTGCTGGGGACCTCCCAGATCTTCTGCGTCGTCTTCTTCAAAATAAAGATTTGGGCCCGCGATCTCAAACAGCGGATGGAGTGGTTCTCGGTGAACTACACAATCTCGAGGAAACAACCTCGGGTTGTTGGTCTCGCGGCAGGGCCCCATCCTTCCTGTGATTGGAACTTCGCGGGTAATTAATCTTATTGGAGGTAGTTGATTATCCGTCGTCCAAGATGAACTTGTCCGAGGCTGCAGATTCCAGCTGTTCGAAAATAGAATCTCCCTTGTCGTGTTCGAAGTACTATTGATCATACCCGCGCTTGAAGTAATTATACCTCCACTTCCCCCGCTGCTGTTATTTCCACCAAGTGGCACCACTTCCCTGCTACTTCGAACGCCATTTCCGAAACTGCTGGTCCTGTCGCTGCTCGTCAAATCTTCTCGATTTATACAATCTCGCATGATCGCCTCTTTCCCCTTTATTTTCAGAGTCGCAGACCTCTGCGCGGCGCCCGAGCGGAATGCGTAGACGAAGCCCGGCACATCGAGGTCATGATAATTTCTATAGCTGTTTTGTTCGTAAAATTCATTCATATTAGGTTCATTGTTTTCATACTCATTGATACTACTCCGTGGTAAACACGAAGAAGATGTCGGAATCATGTCGAAGGCCGCCCTTGTGCCCGGCCTGGGTTCATCGCGCAGTCCTCGAGGAGTAGAAGAAGAGCATGGAGAATTAGAACATGGAGAATTCCAATCCTCCGGGGCCTTATGATAAGGTCGCATATTCTTACCAACAGAAGTGTTACTGTTGAGACAGTAGAAGTTGTTCAGGTATGAAGATGTGGATTGTTGAGTACTAGACATAGTGTCTGTGTAACTGTAAGAGTCTAATAAACTGTAGAATAGATAGATAACGTCCGGGTGACTTCTTCGATACTACTAGGTTCGGAATAATTAATAACCGATATAGAAAATAAGACTTTTCGTCCACAACACTAAATGAAAGATAAACGAATACTGTGACGAAGCCACGACCTCTATAGAACTTTCCGCTGTAGGAACTAGAGAGCAAATGATCGAACGTACACAGATATTGCATTAAACAAAAATTTACGTGTTTTTATTGTAATATGATTTAGCACTGAATAGGTACAGTACCTATAATTTCGAAAAGAATACAATACCTATTTTCGAAAAATATCGAATAGTACTATTGTCAAGAAAGACAATATAGATATTAGTGATTATCATTATTAAGATAGCTCACTGCATTACTGCAACACGATTGAGCTCACTGAGCTTCAATATGAATGGCTCTTGGCGGGGGACGCTGATGTCGTCGATTCACTGAAGTCGACGACTATAGGTGCACCGTCCTGGTTGATCATTTATTTTGGACAAATATCAAACGCTAACTATGAGATATGAACGAAATTTCAATTATCTCGAATATGACGCGCGTGAATCAATTATGATCGAAGATTCTTTTCGAAATTTCGATCGCTGTGTATGAATGCAAGAGATGATCGTCTCGTCGAAAAAATCGCTCTGTATGAAGATTGTATGATCCTGACTACACAGCGTTGTCAGACACACTCATCACTGACAAACAACTCGCGGACACACTTCGTTGATAAGAACTCCATCCCAGTCTCATGAAATTTTTGACATTGGCAACTAATATGGCACTCAACGCCCGATAAGCGCTATAATTTTTTCCTCTACACATGAAGGAGAAGGTTGTTCATCTGTGCTCTCTGCTACTCAGTACCGCGGTGTTGCATCTGTCAACTCTTCATATTTGTTCACTTGCAATTGAACAAATGTGAAGAGTTGCCCCACTCTTCGACAACTCTACTTTCTCACTGTCCAGGCTTTCTTGTTAAGTATGCTTTGTTTAATACCTGAAAAATTACACGGCTGTTCTTTATGTACGCCTGTGATATTGTGTGGTCTTTACAAAAAATATCATTTTAATTCTCGATTTCACGACAGGAAGGAAATTCAGTGGCATGACAGGAATATTTTCATCGTCTACAACTGTCAATTCAGGTTCAATACAACTATCACTTCAGGTTCAGTTATATTCGATACTCCTCCCACTATCAAAATCACGCTCGTTAAAAATATTCCTCGATACTATAACATCACACTTACACGACGACCTCACATCAGTGAGTAAAACTTGCACGTGCAAACGGACTGTGGAATACTGTCCTCCGTTTCCACTGTGATTTGTCTCACCAATGTCGCACTGGTACTTGTCCTGCTGATTCCATCCTCAACATATGACATAGTACTTTTGGATGCAGTCTGGTTATTCATTTTCGTACTGCTAAAAATTCCATCCTCCTTTTCTTTTTTCTCCTCACTTGTTTCATCTTCTCTCCGCAACTTAGAAGATGCTTTTTCTGGCGCAGGTACATCCAAACTGTTGTTGCTTGTTTGCTTATTTGCGACCGGTTCTTTGGATTTTTTCCCGACACCCCTACTCGATTTGATGCTCTTGTTCTGCGATTTATTACTAGTTGTTGGATCCACCCCAGCGGTTGGATCTGGTAGAATAGGAGCACCACGAGGAGACAGTGCGTTTTTGTTTTGCTGGTGTGCCTGTGCTTTCTCGAGGGGAGATGAACGAGGCGAGCCAACGAACGTCGTCGAAGCAGAGGAATTATTTTTATCTTCCGTGGCTTGGTTTACAACTTCATCTTTTACGACTTCCTGCAAATCTACTATAGGACTGCCAGTCGCGCATGTTGTATCCGAGTTGTGATGATTTTTACCCGGCGCACGCTTTTCAAGAACTACGCCTTCATCCTGCTGTGTCACAACTGCTGCTGATGCTGCGGGCTCCTTTTCAACTGCCATTTTTGTTCCTGTAGTTCGTGTAATATCCCCAGTGTATTCAGAGTTGCTATTCCCATGTGTTGGAGGTAACAACTGTTTAGTACTTTTCCCGCCCTGTTTAGTATTTTTCTTCTTCGAACCTGGAGGATTCGATACTTTCCTCAGTATTTGTCCGAACGCCGCGGCCATACTGCTCAAGGGAGCCGCAAGAAACTCTCCTACACTACTCACCGTAGATTTGATTCGCAGAATTCCAAAATCCGACTCTTTTCTTAGGCTTTGAAAGTCGTCACTCGCATAATTGACTTGTTCAACAGATGAATGATCATTACTAGTACTGCCGGGAGTCGTGCCAATCATATTCATATTACTCACTGCGTTGGAATTCTGGGAACTTGCTCCAGAATTTTTAGGACTGAGTCGCGCCAAGGTGCGCCTGAACATCGATTGTCTTTTCTTCTCCAAGCTCTCCTCGGCTGCGACACTATTCTTGGATTTCTTCCAAGAACTCCCGGTCTCTGCATGCGCTTTCAGTAAATCATCGTCACTATCGGATACCTGTTTGTAGTATGTGTCGAGGTCGAGGAATGGAATCAATCGCTATGAAGTATGAACAAGAGAAAGAGCGTCAAGAGCAACATAGTCTAGAGCCTAGTGTCTACTGTAGCCAGAAACAAACTGCTGGGGCCACTACTATATTCGGCTAGCTCAAACAAGTTCAGAAAACTAATGACCAAATTTCGAAATGAAATATAATTTCAAAGACATGTATATAACATCCACACTCCCAAGAAACAAACAAAATCAATTAGTACGAGACACCGTCCTTGCGCGCCTGGCGTAACTTGCGGGATGTTGATCTTTTTCTTGATCGCGAACCCTTTGAAGTAGAAGACTTTGGAGGCTTTCACGAGACCGGCAGAAAGCGATTTGCGTACTGCCACACGTTGCACTGCATTCATCATGTTGTTCGTGCTCGTGCCACGTTGTTGAGGCTTAGCGGGAGCAGAATTAGAGTACCCCATTTTTTTTCCTCTGCTGTGGAATGCTGTAAATTATGAATCTGTTTGGACTTTGGCGGAGTTTTTCTGTACTTTATGAAAAGTCGTATGTCATTCGGTATGATAACAAATCTTTTTTTCGATGAAAAGGTTCTTTAGAAGTGCGCTAAATACTTTCTGCGAGTGTCTGTAATTTATCAAAATCTGGTGTACTAGCTGTAGTTATAGTTGTTGATTTTTTTGTGTCCTTGAAGCTATTGGGAAAGAAACGACGTAAGTTCTGTGGAAACGACGTAAGACCAAAGGGGGTGGTTGATGTTGATCCATCTAAGTTCTTGAAACGAAGTTATTCAGTTAGGTTACTCATGGTTCGTTCCCCGTCAAAAGTATAGGATGATGCTCTCCCAGAATTTTTGACGGTCTGCGAGTCTAGAAAATGAAACAGATGAACAAATATGACATCTTGGTTGAGTCAAACGTGCATTCGCTTCTATGAAATTGAAACGGTACTAGGGGACTGTTTTCCTCATTGTACATATTGTTAATCATTACGTTGCGGGCGGAGCAGTAACACTAGAATTCTTCAGGATTACGTGATCGTCCTACAAGTCTACAAGAATTATAAACAGCCAGATCGGTCGAGCAATAGATAAACGGTGTACAGAATTAACTTGGCTCTTTAGGGCGCTGCTTAAGGTATTTTGATACTAGACATATTCATTGACTGTAAAATAAATATTTTCTTTGTAAGAAAGAACTGTTAGATTGTCCTGAGCACTGATGCTAAGTCTGGGGCAAGAGATTAATCAAAAAATTAGTAACACGCTTGTCGAGGAGAGCAACGCTGAACGCCTCGGGCTTCCATGATTGCTGATCGCGCATGTCATAATTCTGAATGCCGCTGAAAAAAATATGAATCATCACCCTAACACTACCCTGTCTATATCATTTAATCCAACCTCCATCCTGGTCGTGTCAAGAAACCGTGATGAAAGTCGATGAGTGTACGCGAACGTCAATCATCTTTTACGGATCATGCAGAAAATCAAAATGGCATGTACAGGTACACACGTTATGAAACTGGCATCTTTACAGATACAATCCGACGAACCATACCTCTGCTCTTCAAAATCAAATACTTACATTCTGCACGAATATGAAATCTCGCTCATCGATCAATCCATTCGAACATCAATCCGCGTATGAGTATGCAGATGTGAGACAATAGACAATCATCACAAGATAACGCTATCTTCACTCTTTATGAGATACCATCCAGTCGTGAACTGAGGACGATGTGAACACGCTGCCCCCAGTACCCGTGGCCAGACAAAGCTCAATCACCGATAATTACGGCATTCAATGCCCGATAATTTTTACATCTGCACATGGTGAACCTCGTTCATCTACGCCCTTGCTTTCCACTAGATATTACTTCTGTATTTTCACTCGAGTATTACTTTTGTATTGTAATCTCCACTCTTCGGCAACTCTACTTTCTGCTTGTCCAGGCTTAAAAAAATACGCTTTAGCTTATGGCTATTGTTACACCCGCCGCGGTCTTTACATTTTTGATCCTCAAAATGCCAATGGCTGCGAGGGCAGAGAGGCACAACTCGAGCCGCTGAGCTCGTAGTTGATGACAGTGTATTGAGTGCTCGGAGATAATTACTGTCCCTGCTAACAACAGACTATCTCTCTCGCACGAGGAATACAAAAGATCTTCTAGGTAAATATTGTGTCTGGGCTCACTCAGAAAACATATTCGGGATCCACTCATAGACGATACTAGTGACTACTATCTAAGGTCAAGCAGTTGGTTATAGTAATCGTCTGAGGCCTCCCTCGTTCCCTGAAACATGGTCGCTTCGTTCTTCTCTTCGGCGGCTAAAAAATAAGGCAGCCTCAAAACTTCGTCCAACGACAATCGGTGCGCAATCTCGACTTGTTTCTTAGACGAAAAATTCGAAGATGAATCTTGTTTTCTCAGAGAACGAGAGCCATAATGATCGGCGGTCTTTCCAGAGTATACATACTGCTCAGCCGGTCTGAGCAAAGACAAAATCACGTCTTGCGCCGGCCCGGGGACGCGGAATTCCCGACAGAGCGACTTGCGAAAACTTTTTTCAAATGAAGGGTGCGTAATGTCGTTCATCAACTCCAGGCCCTTTTTTCCTTTCAATCCATCCTCTATCCTCGAGAAAACTCCCCACAGATCGGTCATAATCATCGCACAACTCCACAGGTCACATTTCTCGTCGTAAGTAAGTCTGTGTCTTTCATCTCCTCCTCTCGTGGGCAGCATTTCGGGTGCTTTGTACCCGGGTGTTCCGGTCTCTCCCCGACTGAGTATCCTCATCTCGTTACCTGAATTTGTAATTTGTGTCAACGAATTCAATCAAACTGGTGTATTTGTATTTTATTTACTTATCATCATGTGCCAAAAAGAGAGAAACCATTTTATCTAGAGAGGGAAATAAATCCATTTTGCCTAGTACTCCGTCAGTCAAGAAATCCAAAATAGATTCAGTATACCCTGCTGATCGTGTCCTTTGCGAAATTGTTTCGCGAGACCGAGATCGACAATTTTCACAGTGACTTTTTCCTGCTTGTCCACATTGACCACGACATTCTGAGGTTTCCCATCCCGCCACATCACATCGTATTTGTCATGCAAATGTTTCAAACCTTTGAAGATCTGAAGCATGATTTCTCGCTTCTGTTCCTCAGTGAGGAAGTTCTCGTTCTTCCATGTGAGCAGACTCTCCCCCTCAATGTGCTCCATCACGATCACGTGTTCATCTGCTTGTTGATGTTGACCATCATGACCACTTGTGGCTGTGGTAGTTTCTGCATGGAAGAATTCGACGACATTTGGATGTGTTCCTTTTTCCGCTTGTAGTTCGATGATCTTCTGAACCATGCGAATCTCCTTCTTAAATAAAGCAGTGCTATCTTTCTTCCCTTGTTTCGCCCTTCTCAAAATCTTGATCGCGCGCGAGGGGCCTGGGATGACGTTCATCTTGATTTGTTCATCTTGGATCTTGGAACTGCAGCATATCCTTGAAGGATTTGCTGCAGCTGCAGAGGTAAAATCCAAATTATACTGCTCTTGCTGTGCAGGGCTGGAAAATTCAATTTCAGTGGCCTTCAGGACTGCTCCGAAGCTCCCTTGGCCTAAGATACCGAACTTGCTCCACATATCAACACCGAGCTTATACTTGGCGTCTGGGATTCGCACAGTTCGCAAAAAGAAAGCGGGAGAGTGGTAGAATTTGTCACCGATCTTCTTGATCTGCTCCACCGGTATGGAGAGGAGACGTGGCGTAGAATTTTCTTCTGAGCTAGGCTGATGGATTTCTTGAATGCTGATGTTCGACGCATTAGAAACAGCATCTTTTTTACCATCCGTTATTGCCTCATCTTCTACGAACTCGATCCGTTTCTCCTCTGTTGGTTCCGCTCTTTCGTTCTCTGCTTTTGGTTCGAAACTACTTTCTTTCTCCAGCACTTCTCTCGGTCTCGTTCTTCCAAGCTTGGTAAGTAGACCGCTCCAGCAACTTGCACCTTCTACGAATGGCTCTATGAACGGCTCCACCAACGCTGCGGCAAGCAACAGACGCGTGAGAATCATCTTAGCACTCTGGGACATCATTTTCGTGGTTCTCACAAAAAATCGACAAAACTTCTTCAACAAGAGCTCAAAAAACTAGTTACAAGAATAGAGGGGGCTTCCCCGTCGTGGACATTACAGATGGTGTGAGCAGAACTTACTTGCAACCCCTAACTGTCACAGAGCAATGTCTAAGCCTGATACCAAGTAGACTCTTCTATAGAGAGCAGTCGACACCAGATGAATAGACCACACTTTTAAGTCGTAAAGAACTCTAGATGTATTCTGAAGCTATCCAAAAACCGTGTAAAGAGGCTGACCAGTAATAATGAACAATCGTATGATCATCCAATCTGCTGCTGGAGAGCAAGTTTGATTTTGAGTATTTAAAGTATTCGAAGAGAAGACCAATATATGATTCCTGCCTGTAATATGACCCTTTGTCGGCGTATGGAGCTACTAGTCCTCTGTATATGTGCTACTGCTCCTGTTTCAGCCTGTACGACTTTGACTCTAGTAAATGCCCTGCGGATTCAGAATGCCACAATTTCTGCCGAATTATATCTGAGCGTCTGTAGTGCGACTCGGTGGCAGGAAAATTCAAATTGCGCGTTGTGAACGGAAGCTGCCGTCTTGTTTATTTGCAGTGGAGTGGATATGAGTCACAAAAAATTGAGATCCACTTCAACAGGTTCATTAATGCCGGCCGCCCTGACTGTGTATGAAAACGAGAATCTTTTCATGAGGCCGATTTAGCTTGATTGGAACACGCTAGCCCCAGACACTCAACTGACTCGGCATTTAACTCTGAGCACTGGAGTGTTTTGTCCATTTGTAAATTGGCTGGTCGAGCTTGTTCTACGAGCCCTTTCCGCTTTGCTCCAATTCGATTTTTGTAACATTTCTCCACTGCTCTGGTTCTCGTCTGCTGTAGTTTCCACTCACCTTGTCAGCAATTATCTGCGTTTGGCTGTACTTTCCCACCGCTTGGCGATCCGTTTTTTTACGGTTTCAATTCACTATTGGCACACCATCTCTTTACAAAAATTGCTGTCACATTTATCACACTCATCTCTTTACACCAAAATATAATCAATCTTGTCTGTGGTTCCTTTACTACGCTTTGTTCAATACTATAGGATACAACTAGACTATGCCAAACAGCAGACATCTAGATCAAACACATTGGAGAGTCGAATACCGCTGAACTACTCGTGAAAGATGACGTGGGGACCACCATTGACTATCAGGTGTTCTGAGGCCTTCCTTCGGGCTACGAGAAACACCTCCTGTCGAGACACTCTATGATTTCTATACTAGAGAGGCTGGCAGTGGCACGAGAGGAAGGGTAGTTCGCTCTCCGTTTATTTACGGCCGCTGGTGAAAAATACCCTTCGGGACCGCTCATGAAAGGAGATCGTCGAACCTTCGGACAGCCTGCCGCGCTCTCGAGAAAAATCTTCCGCCGAACCAACCCTGTCTTTGTTTGACTGCAATTGTTTCGGTTTCTTCAGTCTTTGGCTTGTTCTGTTCTTCCAGCAGGGCAGCGAAATAAGGCATCTTCAAAACTTCGTCTAACGACAGTCGATGGGCGATCTTATCAAGATCGTGGTCTGAAGGTGATGGTGATGATGAATCTTCTGAAGGTGGTAGTTTGGATGACCGCCGACTGTACTCATCGTGATCAAAACCGTGATACTCAAATTGTTCGGCCGGTCTAAACAACCCAACAATCACGTCTTGCGCCAATCTTGGTACACGTAACATGTCAAGATATTGTCTGCGAAATTGTTCTTCGAAATCAGGCTGCGTGATCTCCTTCATGAGCTCGGTCCCCTTCAGTGCTTTCAACCGACATGATTCTTCGTCGGCATCCCCGTTCCATAAATCTGTCATGATCATGGCGCAACTCCAGAGATCAAATTTCTCGTCATAGGAGAGCTTCCATTCGGAGTATTTAATACAACTTTGTCCCCTACCAGGCCACATCTCGGGCGGTCGATATCCCGGGGTGCCGCAATAGCCTTGCAATGACCGCCTGTTCTCGTAACAAGTGCCGTTGTTCTCGGTAAGATCGTGTCCGGTTATACCGGAACGAAATTGCTTGGAAACTCCGAAATCGACAAGCTTGACAATGAACTTCTCGTATTTGTTGATGGTGAATGTCTTCGTGATGCCGTGCTTAGAAGTTTTCGTTTCCTGAGAAGATGTGGATGCTCTGGTCTTTTGCTCTGATGCGAATGTTGATGTCGTTGTCAACACCACATTCGCAGGTTTTCCATCCCTCCAGACCAAATCGTACGCGTCGTGGACATGCTTCAACCCTTGGAAAATCTGGAGCATAAT
>JACKZZ010003260.1_pt1 | contig 57567 bp, 48 predicted proteins | sample 8027871 | NCBI WGS metagenome assembly JACKZZ01 (sample SAMN15724774, study PRJNA655200) | protist metagenome | isolation source: fluorescence activated cell sorting (FACS) single amplified genomes of... | place: USA: West Boothbay Harbor, Gulf of Maine | collected 2000-07-19
TATCTTGAAGAATTGTTGTGCGTTCTTTATCTTGTTTTCCATCAAATACTAAGCATCGACGAAGTCGAGCAACCGACTGCTCCGATTTTTTGCAAAAAGTCCAATGATTTTTTCGAAATTATAAATACTGGTTATTTTGAATCTGATTCTGAATCTTCTTCTTCGCCCAAAATTTTGTCCTCCGACTCTCAACCTCCAACGCACGGCTATTACTACTAGATCACGAAGAGCGTCCAAGAATACATTGCGCGAGATATGAGACCCTGTGAGGTCGACACTGGCAGCTTCAAAATGGAGTTTTCCTCAGACGAGGAGATGTCAGACGACGGTCGACCGGGAGTCCTTCCCGGAGCATTGAAAGAATGGGCGTTGGGAGGTGGTGGTGGTGGTTGTGGTCGCGATTGCTCGGACGACGAAGACGACCACGTATATGGCAAAAAAGGTGGACTCGGCTTTGGAGCGCCGGGAAAAAAGGGACCCGGCGGCTTCGGTGGTCCTGCTCCAGGAAAAAAGGGACCTGCTCCAGGAAAGAAGGGCGCCCCTTTCAGCAACGGTAAATTCGGATGTTGGGATGACAACGAAGACGAGTCGAGTGGAGACGACGGAACTTTTGGTTGGTCAGCGTTTCAAAAGCAGAACGGTACACAGCCCGGTGTAATGAATCAGCTCCGGGGTTTTGACGATGCTCCTGCCGAGGTGAATCGCGAAGGAGTAGTTGGGAACAAGCAAGAAATGTATAGTAATCTTGGTGGTTGGGGTGAGGTTGACGATCCGACGCCAACAGCCGATAGCAAGTCGCCGGTCGTGACGGCCTGGGGATCGTTGCGTGATAATATTGGTTTGAATTCCTGGAATGATGACGAGGAAGACGAGAAGGATAATAACTACAACGGCCACAGTTCTTTCGAGACTGCAAATAAAGGCAAAAAGGGTCCTGTTCCCGGAAAGAAAGGGCCATCTTCAGGAGGGCTCCTTCGTCCAGCAGTGCATCTGGGCGCATGGGGCGAAGAATCAACATACCACCCGAGCAGTTCGTCAAAAGACAACGTGAACCAGTGCGATAACAAGGGAGGAAAAAAATACGGAGGACGAGGACCTTTGGGAGGACCATTGGGAGGAAGAGGAGCATCAGGCGGACCATCAGTTCTTTGGAACAATCATAACAAGAACCAAGGCGGACCATCGGCTGGCTGGGGTGCGCCAGGGGATTCTTCGGATGAAGATACCCACGACTTCTATGGGGGCTATGGAGGTTCGCCCGGTAAGAAAGGACCTCCATCAGAGAAGAAGGGACCTCCGGGAGGGAAAAAAGGACCATCTTCCTATGACAAAGGACCATCTTCCTATGACAAAGGACCATCTTCCTATGACAAAGGTAGAAGTGGGGCACAACTAGGCGGTTGGGGAGCACCGTGCCCCGATCATGAGGACGAAAGCGGACATGTAGGTTGGGCTCTTTCCCCACCCGGAAAGAAAGGACCACCATCCTCGGGAAAAAAAGGACCGTCCGCTTGGAATCTTCCGCAGCGGTATTATAACGAGGCTGAGCACGGCGCGATAGCGAACTCCACGTCGTCAGGCAGTGACGATTGCCAGCAGGCTTCCGCGTGGTCGGTTGCAGAAGCTGCAGAAAACAAGATGTCTGTTGAGGCAGCGAGTCCAACGTCCAATGATCTGGGGCATTCTATGGGAGCCTAGCAACACGAAGATGAACATCAACATTGTGCTTCGAATTCTTCAAGAAGCTTCACCACATCACGATTCCCGCAGGAGCATCAATGAATGCATATGTTTCAACCATTTCTGTTGTCGTGCCACATTTATGCTGGAGCACGTGGCTGTCCCTTGAAGAACTTGAAAATTGTACCAAGATTCTTCGGCGCAACTTGTTCTACTCCCCCTAACCGCGGTTGCATACGTCAGCTGCCACCTCTTGTTTTTGCCAGTTATCTCCAGCCACGTCAAAAGATATTGATTCGAACAGATCAGCACGACCAACAAGCACAGGAGCAGCAGTGCCAGTTTCTGCTCGATTTCACGAGTTTTTCCGTCTAACAATAAGGCAGAGGGCCCCTCCTCATCAGATCAATTTGTACAACAAGGACAGGAGCGGGATGCACATTTTTTCAAAAATTATTTGATGTCATCGTCTACAAGAGCCCCTCGATGTGACTTTCGCACTCCCGTTCCAGCAGTTCGTGTATTGCGGTCCAGCAGTTTCCAGCCTCCTCCTCCAACGAGTATTAGTTACGAGATGCATGCTCGAAAAATTTTGCGGAGTAGCCAACCGTCAATGCCCAACCGCCACCTTGTCTCGCCTCATCTTCGTTGTTCACAATCAATGGGTAGCGTCGCATGGTGCGACTGGTCGTCACCTCCGGCGTCGGCCCGCGCTGGTCTCTTGCGGAACCATTCATCTTGTGATGTTGAGAGCAGTTTCTCGGATCGTGAGGGTGATACTGTGTCAGTCGCACCGCAGAGACAATTCTCAGGAAAAGTTTGAAGATGAACTTACAATAGTTGTCGTGTTGATGCACATGCAATCCGCGCGAGCACTTCTATTCCGAGACTACTCTACAACTACTATGGGAACGACAAACACTACAACTCTTTCGACTACAGGTGGCAAGCCGCTTCTACCATCTCTACGATTATCTGCGGATTCAGCCGCGGGATGCCACGTTGGAATCCCGCACGGAGGAGTATTTGACGCCGAAGTGGCTAAAAGAGCGTAGAAAGCGCGGAATTCCGATGCCCGAGCAGGGCGACGGCGTGGAAAAGGATTGCTTGGACAGTTTTGAGGCCCCCAGTAAGCGGCTCAAGGCCGACCCAGCTGCGAAGAGCCCAGGAAACTTTAAGAACTACAACGCAACGTGATGAAAACGTCCGACAGTTCTTGCGTGAAGATTGCGTGGAAGATTGCGCGGGGACGTGGAGGCAGGAGTGAGGTGGTGACGTTCATTCCTGGATTGGGGTTTTCGTTGTTTGCAGAGAGAAAGGAGGGCAACTACAACTCTTGGGAAGACAACTTCTGCGCATCGTTGGAGGAATGGAGCAGAGAAGACGATGAATCGAGGAGATTCAAACCGGAAGAAGGCGGCGTGAAAAAAAAGGTCTTGATTTTGTTCACCGGAGCGACTCCAAGAGTTTTGCCTTTGCACTGCTAATTCACCTTTGTTTAAGAATATTCACCCTGCTCGTTATACTCACTTGGGTTCGAATTTATTTTGAGTTGCGCCTATTACTGAAAAAGTTTGCCTCGCCCAGCAGGAGGAGTTCCGTCTCCATTCAAACCCCGAAATAAGAAACGGATCCCTGAGCTTTAGAGGCAAGATTTTTTTCTTCGGAGTGGTCAATAGTTCACAGAAAAGAATTTTGTTCAGATGCACCAGCGGGAAATCTTTGCAGCGGGTAATTTTTGCAGAGAATCCTGTGCTGGTGCATCCTGAAATTTGCGTCCTCATGATTGTGTTTGTTGGATCATTTTGCAACTCTTACATCCTGTTGTCGTTGATGTGCAATATGTACCACACAGGAGCTATCAAATAAAAAAAAACGGGAAAAATTAGGAAATAAGACCACATGATGACACCCGCACACGAATCGTCCCTGGATGTACTCAGTATCTTCAGGCAGACACCAAAAGAGAGAGAGAGATGACACCAGTGGATTTGGAATGGTGTTCATCTTCATTGGATGCGAAAGATGTTGTATCTGAAGAGACAAAGCAGGGTTTGCGTTAAAGAATTTGGTCAGATTTCAAGAACGCGTGTCTTAGGATTTCATTTTTGTTGCAGATGGACCTCTTGAGAAGCACATTGTTCGATCATCGTGGCAAACCTTATTTCGACATTGGGGTTAGTTTCAGAACTTTTCTAAAATCAGTCTCGAATGACCATTGTCTGAAAGCGGTTGTTTATGTTTTCTGTTCCTTTTTTTTCTCCTCCTGCGCAAGTTGTGTCACCACGATTGCATCAGGTAGAACTCAATGCAAGGAAAATACTCTCTCAGATCACAGACATTCCGAATTTTCGGTCTTCATCAACATTGCATCTTTGTGACCCTTTTGAAAGACATGTGGATACATTTTTTGTTTTCTCCGCAAACGCAAAACTGTTTTTTTGCAAAAAATTCGTATCATCCTTTATCCTTCTCCTATATTGTTCTTGATAGTAAAAAAACATGAATCTTGATCTTAATTGAAACAAGATCGGACACGATCAACAACAATTCGCATTTCAGCTCTGGAGGTGTTTTGCATGGTGTGGTTTCTAAAAGAAGTGGTCCTTTCTATTTCAAGTTTTTTGTAGACAAAGACTTTAAGGAGACACACAAATCAGCAACAGGAAAGGAGATGACTCGTCTTCGAAGATGCGCATACACGGCCTTGGTCGTTGCGCCAGCAACGTCAGTTGCAGCGATTGAGTACGACGGCGGTCGTTCGCGGATTTTGTTCAATCAGCAGAACAAGTTCGATATGGGGTCACAGAAGCAGTCCGCTTTTAATCAGCCTGCGAAGGTGAAGGATTGCCCGAAAGGCGACGAGCTTTCGCCGTTTTATGGTATTGCCATTTCGGGGACAGACATTTTCGTGCGACTGGAGGCCAATGAGACCGAGCCCGCGTGCCATAAGTTGATCGAGGTGGGTGGCAAGACGCTCGAGGCGGAGCCGACGGATGCGGAGATCAAGGCGAAGATGGAGCAGGAGGAGATTGAGGACTACGAGGAAGCCAAGAAGATGTTGTTGCCGAAGCGAGCGAACGCCACGGGTCTCATTGCGGCTGCGAAGATGTGCGGTGCCGTGGGAGAGTACAAGCGACGAATCGCGGAGACGCCAAGCATCGCATTCTTCAACGGTGGATTCGAGTGGGTCGGCGGCGAAGGCGAGATGATCTACGTGAAAACCGACAAATTCGAGGGCGAGGTCCCGGTCACGAAAGAGAAATGGGAGTCGAGTAACTCTTGCTGGGCCAGTGGTTGTGATTGCGAGCAGACGAAGTCGCCGAAAATCCGAATGTTCCTCTACGGTGTTGGACTCTTGTGCTTGGTCGGACTCTTGTGGGATACCGTTCGCTTCTACGTGTGGGGCATCGGCAAGGAGGAGGAGGACGAGGATGGCAGTGACAGCGACGCAGACGACAAGAAAAAGAAAAAGAAAGAAAAGAAGGAGAAGAAAGAAAAAAAAGAGAAGAAGGAGAAGAAAGAAAAGAAGGAAAAGAAGGGCGACGACGACGGCGAAGATGACGGCGCAGATAGCAAGGAGCAAGGCGATTCGAAGGACCCGAGCCCGAGCGAGACGGACGACGCCGACAAGGATGACTCGAAGGATGAAGAAAAGGCGGAAAAGAAGAAGAAAAAGGAGGCAAAGAAGGACAAGTAGGACTTCTAGAAGTATCTTTCACAACATCACGATGTCAACAAAATGAGCATGGTAAGCACATCTACTAGAAGCACAAAAGTACTAAAGAAGCACAAGAACTTCTTCTACTCTTCAAGAGAGGGAAATGATCCCGATAACCTCGTCGTCATTTGCATCTCGCGCGTTTCATTCGTACCGGAAAAAAGATGGAATGTATGAGCGAATTAGTGGGATCCTCGACTCTGCCGCATCCCAGCGGCAGCGAATCATGCGTGAAGCTTCATTTTGCATCCTTTTCAAAATCTTCGCCTCTGCTTTTGCGCCGTTGCCACCACGATTGGTAGATGCGTTCATTTTCACCTAGGGGCGTGCAGACAGTCTAAGGTCATCACCCAATGGTGTCTTACAGCAAGAAAAGAGCTGCAGCAGTAGTTCTAGTCATGTTTCGAGCAGAAGTGGTGCACTTCTTCATCGAGCAGAAGTGGTCTCCGACGTTGCGTGTGAGCGTTATTTTCGAGCTATCTGTTGCTCCGTGAGAAGACACGTCGCGGCGCCAGCGATCAATTACGATGCCGAGCGCAGGAGGGCGGAATGGGTTTACGTCGATTTCATGCGGTGATCGTTGAAGTGGAGATGGTCCTGGAGATGTCCACGTGGTGGTGCGCGAAAAAGTCAGAGTGCGTGAAGATTCCCCCCTCCATGCGCCTCTGCAACTCTACCGATCCCCTTTGGTTCGTTGCGTCGACGGTTTTGGAGCTCCCTGGAGCATCGTCATTATGCAATAAACAGCAGAAACGAATGTAGCGCTCCTCCACCCCCCCTAGCGCTCCAACTCTGCCTTGCGGTGTATCATGTTGGGTCATCTGAGAGCCTGAAAACAGAACGCGAGATCATTTGGATTGCCTATCTCACGAGTTTTGTGCCTGATTTGTTCGTTTTACTTTGACTAATAGTCTGGGTGGATTCGAGGTCCATGCGGAGTGTTTCGTGAAAATTGATTGCTTATCTATTCCATTTTGCTTTTGCCCGAAAACATTTAACATGTTATAGGGAAGTTATCTCGCATAAATTGAGCAAAACAGTGTATGATGCAAAACGTTCGTTGCTTTTTTCCGTTTTCTGATTTTTCTTGCATGCGTCATCGTGTTGTTTTGTCTTTATGATTTGTTTGGCATCGATCCACGTGTACATCTAAGTTCGTTTTATTTTTGAAAACGCCGGCGCTGACAGTGTCACTAAATCTTGCATCTCTTTCTCTGTCTTCTTTGATTTCTTGTTCGGATGTTGAAGAAAATCACGTCCTCTGGCTTTTCTTGAATTATTTGACAGAGATAAAGTCTGACTCTCTTGTTCGTTTAGTCAGTTATTGTGCGAGATCGGCAACACGGGCGTAGGAGTGGAAGTTTCTTATTCTTATTCGTTAGATAGCAATATCAGTTTGCGTGTTTAAATCGAAAATAAAACTATAAAAGTCTTAGCAAACATGTCGACCGACGAAAAGCCAAGAGAATGGGACGCGATCATGCTCCCGGTTATGAAAGCCCTTGTTGGCAAAAAGGGCATCGAGCTCCGAAGTGCGAGTGAAGTCGACAAGAAGAAGGTATTCTGCGATCGCGCGTCTTACGCTTGTTGTTTCAAACTAGTAGCTTCGTTGTGATCCGACTCTCGTAATCCCCGTCATTACAAAAGCAATGCTTTTTTTTTTTGTTCTCGAACGTCGTATTGGCGCAACCAATTCCTGGGATTCGCACCCAGCAAGTGGTCGTAGCTTCGCGATCTTGAGAATGAGATGTCACAACATTTAAGAAATAATTTCCAAATTGATTGCAGCAGACATGAGATGAAATGATTGAAAATGTCAGGTCGATTTTTTTCGCGGCAAGGATTTCACGAAATGGATGTTGACACATGAGCAGTTGTTGTCAAAGAGATGTGGGAAGGCCATGGATTTGGTGTTGGAAGGCAGGACGACACCAGCTGACGAAGAAGACGTGTGCAAGATCGGGGATGCCCTGATTGCCAAAGGCTTTATCGTGAGAGCGCACTACCAGCCGCTCATCGAGAAAGCGGACTCCTCCAAGAAGAAGAAATGGCCCGATCGTCTGGTGCGAAAACCGGCCGAGAAGTTCGATCCCGAAGGTTACTACATCACAGTCTACGAGGGAAGCCAAACATGGAGGTAGTGTGGATTATGTTTACAAGCTGCCGGCAGGGCGGCAACCGCCCTGCTCGCTTGCTTTTGAATTGGGAACGATGCACGATGACGAGTAACAAATAGTTTCTCTCTTGGTTCCGCTCTTTCGTCTCTTGATGACGAGCAACAGTAAATTTCTCGAGAACGCGAAACGCGCGCAAGCGCGCGGATTCAATGACATGTCAACCATGGAGAGACACGCGAGAAAATCCTGAGCGTAAAGCTTGCCACTGCTTCTTTGACCACCCCAGACCCCAGACAAGATCCAGCCACTTTCTGCACAGCTAAATACCTTAAAGAATCCAGGATCGTTCCAGGCGAGCTACGGGCGAGCTCCAGGGGAACTCTGCACAGCTAAACACCTTCAAGAATCCAGGATAGTTCCAGGCGAGCTCCAGGCAAGCTCCAGGCGAGCTCCAGGCAAGCTCCAGGGGAACTTGACAGCTAAACACCTTAAAGAATCCAGACTCACTCCAGACACTTTCCAGGGACCTCCGGGATGGACTTGACAGCTAAACACCTTAAAGAATCCAGGCCCGCTCCAGGCGAGCTCCAGGGAAGTTCCAGGGGAGCCTCCAAGGCCGCCTCCAGGGGAGGTCCAGGAGACTCCAGGCGAGTCCAGGCGAGCCCTAAGTCACTTCTTTGATAGCTAAACACCTTAAAGAATCCAGGACCTTTCCAGGCGAGCTCCAGAGGAGCTCCAGGGATTATCCAGCAACAATAGTAGTATAGTATATTAATATGTATTTGCTACCTTGTATGTTCCGCAGCCTAAAAGTTTCTTGCTCATGGTTCAGACACGCGTTTCAGACCGAACCTTCATGTTACTTAAATGCACGTATGTCAATGGAAATCTACAACAAGAAGAAGCTGCGTCACAACATATATCGTAAGCACCCATATCACGATCCAATAAATCGGAACCGCCTCCTAATCACATAACACTTAAAATCGCAGGTATCTCGGTCTGACTCTCATGGTTTGCGCCATTATTGCTGGTTGTCTCTTCCCTGTGTGGCCGATTTGGTTGCGCGTAGCCGCTTGGTACGTGCTCCTAGCTATCTGCACACTCTACCTTTTCACCGAGTTTCTCCGAATGACGTGTTTCTCCGTGGGTTGGACTGTTGGTGTCGAGTTCTGGATCTTGCCGAACTTGAACGACGAGTACTGTTCTTTTGTGGACTCGTTTAAGCCTGTCTACTCCTTCGAGCGAAGGAAGGACGGTTGGATCGTGCTAGTCTCCAGATCGTTCGTGTTGCTTTTAGTGTATGCCTGCGTGGAGGAGGTGTCGAAGACGCACTCGATCGGAGACATCCGCGACTTCGTAGAGGGCAGCTACATGGATATCGTGAAATGGGGCGAAGACCGTGTCATGATGCTGGAAGGCGGTGGCGCGAAAATGGCCCTTCCGAGTGTCGAAGAGCTCGAAAAAGAAATGGAAGCAGAGGAGAAGAAGGAAGCGTCGGCGAGAAGTGGTGAGCAGGAGGAGCAAGCAGGAGAGGCCTCGCTCTTAGATCAGGAGGATGGTGCAGCTGTCGACGAAGAAATGTGAAGTTCCTTGTTTCTGATTTGCATCTCCGGAGATCATAAATTGCAATTGCTGGCTGTCGAAGATTATTTTTGAAATAATGAATTGCGTGATAATTCAGCTGCGTTGTTGGGGATGAACTACGTACCAGACGAGCATCTTCAAGCGCATTTTCAGAAACACCGACGGCGCCTTTTCTTGCCCAGCGCTGCGGTGTGGATCGACGCGAATCCGATCGCCGATAAAAGCGGCTTGATTCGGACTTACGACTCGTCGGAAGCAATTTGGTCTCCTCGACCTCATCCAACATGCTAGGGATAGGAAGACGGGAGGGAAATAAGATGAACGATGACGTGGCGAGGAAGGACCAGACCTTTTTTTGAAGGACCAGAGCTACACCCTCTATTTTGCTTTGTGCACCGTTGCAGAAGAAGCAGACAAGAACCAGTTGATGTGTCTACTTCCAGCCACTCCTTGCTCTCATTGGAACTGGAAGAAACAATTGGTTTGTTTCTGCCTTCTGGCAATCGCGGAAGAGAAACCGCGTCTCTCGACATTATGAGTGGAGCTCCGGGAAGCAGAAGAACTCCCAAAAAAAGTGGTTTTGTGCGTCTCCCCAAAAACGTGTTGTCGTTGTCGATGTCGATGACCTCCGAGGTTTCATTTAATTATAGCGAGGCTTCATCTACAGCGCAAACACATACGTCTTTAAGTTGCGATCCCGGCGAGGACTCAGAAGATCCCCATCTTAGATGAGCATGTGCTATTTTCTATGTACTAGCTCCAGCAGTTCTTCTATCAATCATCACAGAAGTGATCCTATTCGCCCTTTATTTCCTCAACATTTTTTGGTTGGCAACTACACGTGACGTGGTTCTGATTGTTGAAACAGGACGTTGGAGGCGTGGCTCTCAGCGGAGCATCTCTTGCAACGTCTTGCAGAAGGAGAATCTATTTTGATTGAGATGGGGAGAATCTAGATCTACCCTATCTATCTGGAGGACAGGAGCGGAAAAGGAGAATTTATTTTGAACGTCTTCTCGTTATTTTTTGAAGCGTCCGTGTTCTGTGTTTTGGTTTTTAGCGGAGGTGTGGAGCAAGCAATTGTGTTGTGCGCGGTTTCTGACGCGAACAGATGACAGCATCAGCAACAAGAAGTGCAAGAAGTTCGTTGTTTTTTGTGCGGAAAAGGAAAACATTTTTATGGACGCACGGCACATACATCACGAAATAAAAATATTTCTGTTTGCCGGCTCATACACAAAGATACATACAGCCCGCAATGCGAAGGCGACCAGGTTGTTGTTGGCGAGATGCAGTAGTGTTTTGGGTTTCGGGAGAACGCTCGCAAGAAGGAAGCATCAATGCAAATGCTCGTGCGGATTTGGCCGCTTCCCTCGCGAGGGTTGGCAGGCGTCTCGGGCCCACGGGTCGAGCATCTGACTAGTCTCAGGCTTCGGTCGCGAGTGTCGTCTATGGCTCTTGCGTTGTGTGCGATGTCATCTTTGCGAGGGTTATCCTGCGGGGCTCGTCATGGCCTTTCAGGACGCGCTCAGTGCGCGCAATAATAAAACGGGCCCTCATACGAGTCTTTCGGTACATTTTTGCAACCGAGCAATTCTTCTTTGAGCATTAAGTATTTCAGAAAAGTGCGTGTTGGTTCTAACGACAGACTGTAGATATAGACTCTTGTCCTCTTCTTCACGATCACGGCAGGAGTATGATTTCTCACGATGAAGAGGACGTCTCTGCGGCGTCTGTCGTCAGCAGAGCGCGTCGATTGTTGAACGCCGCGGGCGAGGAAATCGTGGTTCCGAGAAGTGTCTCGACGATTTTGTGCGCCAATTATGGAGCCGAGATCTCAGCGACGACCGAAACCGAAGCAATGGGAATCACGGTCGGGGATTTGAAAAAAGTTGTGATTGATGCAGAAATTTTTTCGGGTTATCGATTGGAAGACCGGTTGCAATTCCTCGCGTTTAACAGAAGCAGGAGCATGGGTTGTTCCGCGATTCGCGACACGGCGGGCGCAGTCGATACCGCTTGCGTCACACCACTGAGTGACGGGAGACCACTTCCCCGGGATGGAGACATCCAAGTGATTCTTTCGACATTGGGCAGTGCCTTGGGCAGTTCCGAGCCGTCTGATGGAGAGGAGGAAGATTTTGAAGATATTCCGGACGTTCAGAAACATGAGCTTCGAGCTCTCCGACGAGTGCCTGCAGTGGTCATCGACAGCGGATCGACGTGGACGAGGGTTGGTCTGTCTGCGTTCGATGAAGATGGTTCTCGTGAACTAGACGAGAAAGTGTTCCACATTCGGAACGTCGCAGTCGCGTCTTGTCTCACCTCGCATGTCAGACCCACAGACGACTACTGGCACGGTTTGGAACGGGTCTGGCATCATACCTTTTACAACGCGTTGCGCGTCGTCCCGCAAGAGCACCCTGTCTTGCTCGCGGAACCCATCTTGAATCCAAAGGCTAACCGCGAGCGCATGGCGCAAATCATTTTCGAGTCTTTCGATTGTCCGGCGTTGAGCATTGTGAGTCGACCGCTATTGTTGTTGTTCGCTTGTGGTCGCACTGAAGGAGTGGCATTGCACAGCGGGGATCGGGTTACCGCAGCTGTCCCCGTCATTGAGGGCCAGGTGGTGGCGCACGCGATTCTCGTCGCCGACTATCTGAGCGGTCATAGTGTGACGAAACAGCTGCAGACGCTTCTGCGTGAGCCATTGTCGAACTTGATGAGAGAGGAAGAACATCTGCAGGGGCAGCGTCCAGGAATAGGAAACGCGTCCTCGGAGGTATCAGAGGAGTCCCTTTATGGGCTCGCACGGGAGATCAAGGAGAACCTTGCGTATGTGGCCATCAATTTTTCGGATGAGTTGCGGCGTTCGGATGAGACCGGTATCGGTGTGTCGTGCGAGACAATCGAGAAGAGTCACAGCGTGAGTGCGCGCGGAGTCATTACGTGCAGAAGCGAGCGCTTCCAATGCGCAGAGTTCCTCTTCGAGCCGGAGGTTTTCCTCCCGCCAGCACACTCAGGCGAGAGCCCGTTGGTCAGTGGAGCGAGCGGACACGATGGCGATCACGACAACAAGAGAAGGAAAGGCATGCACGAACTCATCGTGAATTCGGTGCAAAAGTGTGGCGTCGAGTTGCGTCGTAGATGTCAGCTCTTCAGCAACATCGTCATTGGCGGGGGCAATTCCAATCTCCTTGGATTCCGGGAAAGGCTCCAGCAAGAGGTGCGGAACATCGAGCCAAAGTGACGATCAAGGTTATCGGCCAAGGCACCGGGGGCAAGGAGATTCGCACCGGACAGAGTAGGAGAGAACAGCTGGTGTGGGAAGGTGGCGCGATTGTGGCGCAATTGAAATCGTTGGAGGGAAAACTCCGCATCCTCAGACGTGAGTACGACGAGGCGGGTCCGGAAGTCGTCCACCGGAAGTGCATGTGTTGAGATCACGCAATCCTCCCTGTTGTTTCCATAATATCTGGCGGAATCGATTAAGATCGGACTGTCAAGCGCGAGCGCACATCAGCGCTGGGGTCGTTGATTTATTGTAGGACCGGGCGTTGTGAAGGTACGGCGAACAGATTTCGTCCCAGCGACGTTTGCAGTGCGCAAAAGAGGAGTCCGCTCCTGCGCAAGAAATCTCTAGAAAAGTTGCATCTTTTTCACGAGGCGCGGCGTTCCTCTGAGCTCGACTAATTTGCGCAAATTTTTCGATCAATTTTGGTTTTTCGATTCGCACGCATCACAATCTTGAGCACAGTCAGCCGGGGTCTAATTTCTGATTTTTCTGATTTCGCGCTCACGTATGGTCTCAAGCAACAAGACGGATCGAACTTTGAGTGTTCATAAATGCGCAGTGGCCCGCTTTCTTGTCACTAAAGATGAGCCCGGGACTCTTGGGCAGGTCAAGGAAACCATGTGCGCGCGCAATAATAATAGACTCAGCCCCTGGCGTCGGTTGTGATGACTTCCGTGATGGGATCCATGCTCAGATGAAAGTTGGCAGAAGGTGGAAGACGCCGCTAATCGCGTCATGACTTGGGCGGTCCATGGAGACGCAGCCGGTTCTGGCATGGTGGGGGCGCATGCAAACAGTCCGCGACGGGATCCATGTTCGACGATCGTGGCGGCAAAGAAGGTGGTTGTTGGCGGAGAAAGAGGCGCTTCGGGTTCCGGGAGAACGCTTGCGAAGGGGAAAAGTATCAACGCAACTGTTCGTGCGGACTCGGCCGCTTCCCTTGCGAGGGTTGGCAGGCGTCCCATGCCCACGGGTTGAGCATCTGACCATCCTCAGGCTCTTTTGCGGGTCGCGAGTGTCGTCTATGGCTCTTGCGTTGCATGCTTAGCATCTTTGCGAGGGTTATCCTGCGGGGCCTTGGCTTTTCAGGAGGCTACCAGTGCGCGCAATAATAAAAAAAAACTCATCTTTGTTCAACGCAGACGCACGTCATCAGGATCAGGCTCACCGTTTCTCTTGAAAACTCGAATTTGCGAAACGGCCTATTAAATTTTCTTTACATAGGTCCGGTGGGGGGGACATGAATCACATGGAGGACGTTTTATTATTTCGGAGGCAGCCAAAGAAGTTGTTGAGTAGACCCCAGTAGACCGCTCTTCTTGCGCAAGAAGATCTTCTTGTCTCAACAATTATTTTCGACTAATTATATCTTCGTCGATTGTGATTTCGTTTCTTGGAACCACCGGTTTTACTCTTATTTACTGGTCAGGCGTCAGCAGCCATATAAAGCTAGTTATTTTTTATTGGTCGTGACATTGGATTGAACAACCTCACGTGACAAGATGACGAGTGAGGATAATTTGGGCGGTCGCACCGTGTACTGCGGGAACCTGGCGTGGTCCGTGGGATGGCAGGACCTGAAGGATTTGATGCGGGAGTGCGGAGAGGTCGAGCACGTGGAAGTATTGGAATATAGGGATGGGAGAAAAACAGGCAGCGCCATCGTCCGATTCAAGGAGAATGTCATGGCCGAGAAAGCGATCAAGGATTTGAGTACTAAACTTACTCGCAACATTTCTCTTTTTTTACCGTGATTTTTATTCTCAAGCATTTTTGAGTTGGTCAGGACAAACAGCAGTGGCAAGATCATCTTCTCTTGGTCCTCTTGTTGTTTCTGTGTGCCACTTTACTATTACTTTCTCCATTGGAACAACTCACAACCTTTTCGGCTTTTCCTCTGTCTTCTTTGCATTAGGCAGTTGCTTTGATTCACTATCACTTCGTAGTGTAGATTGTAGAGAATTCAAATTCAATACAGACGATCGGGAATTGAAGGGCCGACAGATTTTTCTGCGCGAGGATAAGGAAGGCGGCAAGGGTCCTGGTAGCAAGGGGAAGGGCAAGGGGAAGCCGCTCTCAGACGATCAAGCGCAGCGTCAGGTCTTCGTCGGCAACATGAGTTGGAAAACCACGTGGAAAGGTGCTAACTACGATTGATTTCGTGTGTCTACTATATATATTTCCTGTCGCACAACAGGGGGTTAATATTGTGATCAGTTTGTAGCGTGCACGTTGATTTTGATTTTCGTTGTAATTATTAGATTCCTAGTGAGTAATTTAAGCTTGAAGATTTGTCGCTCTGGTAGCACTCAGCAGACGGGATCCGTAGAAGTGCCGATGCACATTGGACATTGAAACGAGACTCCTGCCAACGAAACCATGATTCTATCTATCATCGAACGAAACGCATCGGAAATTAAACTTGATATAGGCCTCAAGGACCACATGAAGGAAGTCGGAGACGTGGAATATTGCGACGTCCTGGTCGGCAAGGACGGCCGGTCGAATGGAAGCGGACTCGTGCGGTTTGCGACAGCGGAACAGGCGGAGAAAGCAATCTCCGATCTTACAAACACGGATCTGGATGGCCGGCAGATCTTCGTTCGAGAGGACAAGTAAGATTTTCGTCACTGGGTTGGATATTTGTCGATCTTATCTTTATTTATGATCTTGGTGTTGGAACCAAACAGTCAGCAGCTTGAACAAGAAAAGGGAAACGTGAGTTGAAGCAGTGGTCTGTGTCTCCTGTATCTAGAGAGAGATGAAATACGTTGTTAGAAATCTCTCCTATTGTATTTAAAAATATTTGTAACATTGTTCGAAAGCACTTCTGCAATTTAAACATTGTTGGAAAGCACTTTTCTTTCTTTCTTCGTATGGCATGGGGGCGCATGCCTCAAAAGCCCCAGCTCAAATAAATGACATTTGCAAACACTCTGTCAGGGAAGGCGTCGCGATTAAGGGTCAAAGCGAGAAGGGCGGAAAAGGCAAAGACGGAAAAGGTAAGGGGAAGGGCGGAAAAGGCAAGGGCAAGGGCAAGAGCAAGGAGTACACATTGTACGTTGCTGATATCCCGAAGGATCTGGATTGGAAAGGCCTCAAGGACGGCTTTAAGAAACATTGGCCCACGCATTCTGACGTCGGCGAGATCAAAAACGGTATTTTCTGAGGTTCGATTTCTAGTACAAACAAATTTCGTAAGAATAGAAGTATGGGAAGATGAATAAGAAGGAGTCTTTGATTTTCCCGGACGTGTGAACACGAAAACACGGTTGCGGCAACGGTTGCGGAAGATGTCTTGGGCAAAGGTTGCTTTGCTAAGTAAGTAGGAGGTTCAGGTTGTGAGATTCCATTCCAAAGCCAAACGAAGAGAGAGATTCCAAACGAACGACTTTCCAGGTAAGAACCAGGGGTATGGTGTCGTGAAGTTCTCGAGTTGGAAGGATGCCGACGATGCCATGCGGCAAGTGCAATGGATCGGCGATTCCCGCGTCAAGTGCACGTGGGACGACGAGGAATAGAAATTATCGTCTCGTTCTTCCGAGCCAGACAAACTTCGCAGACAAAGCTACAATCCGGGTCGTCGAGGTCCCTCCACGGGCCTCCGAAAGATAAAGATTGATTCCTCAACGTCGTGTCTGCATGTTCATGGATTCCACAGAGTCGCGTCTCCCTCCCATGGCGCATTATCAGTGTGTACAACGACTACTACGTTCAAATTGTCTTTGTTTCTCAGGCCGGCTTCCGGCTTCGTCCGGACATTCATTTGCAGAGATGAACGACGACGACCCTAACTTTGATGAACTCTGATTTGCAGGACCACTTCGGACGGAGCCCGGGCGGGAAATGAAATCAGCATTGATGAGCCAGCGCCACACACACAACGTACCACACACAACGTACCACGTGTTTCACCGACAGCAACGGCATAAGACACAACCTACTACTGTCCATATTATTATTAAGATGGAAACAAGTCCGAAACCGCAATTAAAAAAAAAAAAAATCATCATTATGTGAGGGAGATCGTTATCGTTCACAATGAATTTTTACCATTAAATTGAAATTGATTGTCGTCCTCGTCTGTCGACATGAGAGATGATAGTGGTCACCACTGTCCTCAGTATCATTAATTCGCACGCATTGAATGAATCTGGTGTTGTTCTCGAGGTGTTGTTCTGTGAGACGACAGGACTACGATTTTCCGCATTTTCTGTTACACCAGGGAAGGTAGAGAGGCGCGTTGGACTCACCACTGAGACTGACTCGGGGAAGGTGTGTCTCGGTGTCAGTCTGACAAGATGGAGAACGAAATTGACGTTGTTTGTACCTCGGTGTTTATCCTTTCGCATTGATGAAGACAATTCGTGTTTTCGATTTCGCTCTGTCGACCTTCGTGATGAGGCGAGCACCCTTTTCTATCTTCCGGCACAGAATAACGTACGTGTTCCCCCATAACGTTCCGTCGTGGTCGCGCAGTTTTTATGTTCAATTTTTTTGACGCGCGGGACATATATTCCTTTGCGAAACACATATCCTTGGCGTTCGTGATGTTCTTTGGTTTAATTCACGATCGATTCCTGCGGCTAAAAAACGCATTTTATTATGTTCGCGGTGTGAATGTGAAATTTCAATTTAAACCAGTATGTCCAATACGGTGCCGTACGGCTATTGGATGATTGGAGGCGTCTCCATGTGTGTGTTGCGAGGACGTTGGTGTGCGGATTTTTCATCATTGCGTTAGTTCGTTTTTGCGTTGGCTTCTCATTCGGTCACGCACGAAGACGGAAAATTCATGCAAACAATAATAATTGTTTTTGGTTTCTCGCTTCTATGGTGTATGTCGTCAGATCAAGTTTTTCGTATTGTATTGATAGACAGAGATAGTTATAGTTATACATCAGTGTTGTTTTTATAGCGTAGGTATTGACATAGACATTACACGCATATTTGGACCGGTCACGTTCCCGATTATTGATTTGGGTCTCATTCTCGTATAAACGGTTCATTCCGTCTTCCAACAGCACAGACTCAGATCTTCTTCTTGTGCCTCAGATCTTTCCGTAAATTCTTTCCCACTTCCCTGTTCTTTCCGTAAATAAAATGGGCGCCGATGCACGAGCCGGACCTGGAGCTGCCGATGATGGCGTCCGGTACGGCCAGGGGGAAATGAATGGCAAATCTTCGAAGATTCTCTTCGTCGCAAGTTTGTCTGCGGAGGCGAACGAGCGAGACCTGAACAGACTCTTCAGCGATAATGGATTTAATTGGTAAATTCTTCTAGTTGTTCAGTTGACTTGATGTCTCTCTCTGGACCACTTGGCGTGTCTAAAAGAGCACGAGGACAGAGATTTGTCGGCAGGAGTCTTGTATCGGCAGAAGATGGTAGAAGATGACAGTGCCGCCTTCCGACTGAGTCGTGAGATTGTTCTGCAAAGTAACCAGTGCCTTCAGCCAGAACTGTTATTAATGTCCAAAGAAAAAGAATTCAGACGTCCAAAGTGCGAATGTCCAAAGAACTCAAACGAAACATATTGTCAACATCAGCGCTGAAGTGTCCATGCCAGTGGACCGGTATACGGAGAAACATCGGGGGTACGGATTCGTCGAATTGGAGGACGCGCGCGACATCGACGACGCGTGCAACAAGATGAACGGCGTGGATCTCAAGGGTCGCGCCATCAAAGTCGAACCCAAACAACCAAGAGAGGCTGCGTATCTTCTTTTGTTCTTAATGTAATGAGCTTGTAATTTCCTCTTCCTTTGGCCGTTATTCGAATTCGACGGGCCCTAGGTTAGGTAGACATTGCCCATGAAAATGAATTGATTTGAGAACACAGAGATATCTGTGTAATTTTCTCAGGAGACCGCGTCCGGGTGGACGAGAGCGTTCGCCGCGAAGAGACCGGGGCCGCTACGACCGCAACGATTCTCGCCGACGTACGCGTCGCGATTCCCGACGAAGGGATAATTCGCGTCGTCAAGACAGCAGACGACGACGATGAATTCTTGGAAGAAGCTCACAGCTAGTATTTGTCTTTTTTAGGTGTTAACATGTATCGCAGGGAATAAGAACATCAGAAGGGACGAAGACGTTATCAATAATTCATGTCATGATATGGTATCGTTAAGTAGAAGAAGATCAGGCGATCGGTTTTCCTGCGGCATCGGCGACAACTACATAGTGGAAGGCCTGTTGTGCCGGTCTCTTCGTTATCGAGGAAAGAGATCCAGAATAAGTATGAATTGATTTACATAGAACTATTTTTTCAATCATCTCAAATTCGGAGCTTTCGACGGCGGTTCTTCCGGTTCATTGAAAGACTCGAACGAAACAAGCCTCGTCGACGTTGGCACTTTTTTCATCATCGATTGTCCAGAAATTCGCATTCATGTTTCTCCGCACGCACCGCCACGCAGTTCCAAGAACGACCACGCGTGCCGGTGCGCAGCTCTAATCTTCACCTGATTCATCTTCTCTCGCAGCGACCGACAGTATTGACGAAATCGATCAGTATTCGAACCATTGATTCACGTATTCACGTATTTTCGATCTCGCATACCGTAAGCACCGTCCGCGCCGTAAGCCACGCTCTCCTCCGATGACAGTCGGAAGCCATCGATTACCACGGTAAACACCCAACCAATTCCTTAAAGCATGTGCCTCTGAGTGTTCGTGTTGTTCCACTCACACTCTTGACCTAAGTAAGTTGATCTAAGATACAGATAAAAAATGGTAAGTGATATCTAGAAGATATAATGTCGAGTGATATCTAGAAGATAGAGCCGAGAAGATAATTTTTTTTTTTTTTTTTGAAGTCGGAAAGTTTTGCGTTTGGCGCGGAAGATTGATGTGGTCGTTGTCAAAAATAAACTCAGGTGCGTCGACTCAGTTGGAGCGGTGATTTTGCGCAGTTGGAGCGAAGGAAACGCAGAGCAAGATTTTTCTTCGGACCTGGCATAGACAACAGATTTTTACGCTCTCACGGGGACGAGGACGTCACGTCGTCTCGTGTGTCGACAGTGGGATAGGGCGCAGGAGCGATTCTATCCTCTTTTCCAATCTCACAGCTAGTCGGCATTCGCATTTTATATCACGCAAAGGAACAAGTTCTGCAATTGTTTGCTGCCTTGGTCACATGCAACTTCCATTCTTTTCTCATTCTGAACAAGACGTTGAGAGCACACAAGATGCTCGAACTATTTTCACAAACAACATAAATGAATATTTTCGTGAGTCGCGACCGACAAAATGGAAATGTACCGCTTTTGAAATACATGATGATGTCAAAAATCTGCCCACGAGAAGAAGCACACGAGGCAGTCTAACTGTCGAGCCAGATTCCGGAGATTGTTCGAACACGAACATTACGTGGGCATATGTCTTTTGAATTAATGAATAGCAGACACATGTCCCGGAAGTTTTCTTTTGAATCGGAATATTCATTCAATCGTGGTGCGCAGCTAAGGTTTCATTCATCGCGATTCCCAGCACTCGTGCCGTGTTGATTACCTTTTGCGAGACGCGCAGTTCCTCTTGTCCGAGCATTTGTCGTGATGTTTCTTTGTGTTGATGTCCCTTCTGCACGAGGTTATCCCTTGTTCTTGGGTAGACATGTCTATCGACGTTCTTGTGTTTCTCAATCAACGTTGTTTACCGCTGCTGTCGCGAGTCTTTTCACGCACACAGGATGAACCTGCAGACGACTCACAGCATTTCTCACGCCGCAGAATCGATTAAATTCATGAAAGAGGTTCTGCAGTCCAATTTCAGTTGTCAATTGATGACGTCTTTTTTTTCACCAAGAATTTCTCATTGAATATATAAACAAAGAGAAAGCAGGAGGCCGGGGAGATAGATGTTGGTTAAAGTAAGAAAGTAGCGCATCCCTTCATCAGGTGGCGAGAAGATGGTAGTATAGCGTTATTGGTTTGCGTTATTGGTTTGCCGAGGTCGTTAATTCGTTCTCGTTGACGATGATCTATCAAAGAATAATTGAGTAAACGAACCGCATGCATCCGCCCTTTTGTATCAGGGTTTAATTTCACGAAGGACGACGAGAGGACCAAAGAAGTTGCCAAGAAGAAGGTAAACCAGAGCCAGACCGAAGGGCAAAGAAGGTGCCAAGGATGGAGGCAGTAGCGCATCAGACCTTGTTTGTGGGCAACATAGATCACAGCATCAAGCGCGATGATCTGGAGAGTTTGCTGCACGAATTGTTTGTGCCCTATGGACACATAAACGAGATCCACATCCGACGGGAGGACAAGGTCACGAAGAGCATCGGAAGCAATAAGGCCGGACAGAAATACTCAAAGCCCATGGCATACATGAAAACCTTCGCATTCGTGGTCTTTCTAAAGCCCGAATCCGCCGTCAACGCGAAAAAACTCAACGGGTATAAGTAATTCGTGCATTAATGATTAATCTAGCTATCTATGATATCCAGGCTAATCCTAATGAAGTCGATAATTTCGTTTGTGATTTGTTTGCCACTCGGAAACTGGTTACGAGGGATCAAGGTTGCCACGCGGAAACAGCTTATGTTCTTTTCCCAACGTTTCCCCTCTATTTACACGTATAAGTAATCTTCTCCCAACAATTTATTACATGAGCCTTTATTTTATGCTCCACGACCAGGTTTCAATTTTTTGGGCGGCCGCTCGCAGTAGCATTATCGAAGCATTATTCGGACAGTGTGCTTCTAGCGGAAGGAAGGCATCCGATGCAGGACAAGGCCGCGCGGGACAAGCAGGAGAAGGAAATTGCGAGACGCCAGAACCCAAAAATCGCAATCGTCAAGAGTGGTCAACAAGATTCATCAACACAAAAAAAGATCGACGTGGGCGATCCATCGCCAACGTTGCTCGTACGGGGGCTCATACCCGAGTTCACGGAAGAGATCATGAGGTATTTTCTTAGTGTCGGATTTTTTTTTTCGATTACCCAGGAAGCTAGCCCTGCAAGTGAACAGCACAGCTTTTGCAGTAGTTTCATCTTCAATCAAGTCCAGCTAGACACGAAGATTGAGTAGCGTTTTGATTTTAGACAACGTTTTCGAACAACGGATCCAGATTGTCCCGGGTTCCTATTTCCTGTTTCCAATTGAGCAGTCAGAGTCTAGGGACATTGGGAGTACTTAGCCAGCTAACGTGATCTGCTTTCACCTACCACACAATTCTGAACAGGCCCCTCTTCGAGCAATTTCCTGGGTTGCAAGAGGTTAAGCATTTCAGCACACAGAATACTATGAAGCTGGAGTTCACTCATGAGGATCGTGCAGAGCAGTGTCTCGCGGAGTTACAAGGGTTCAACGTCGACGGCAAAGTCCGTCTCGAAATCACGTATGCGGGTTGATGACGATTTTCTTTCGACTTTCATTGTATCTACGCGGGATGACGGGATGACGGGGTTACGGGATGACGGGACGACGATGAGTGGTTCTCTTGCGATTCTTTTTTTCGATTCGATGTGGAATGGCGGTCGCAGTCTAGGAAAGATGTTCTTGGTCAAGTCCGCTGGAGGGAGCTGGTCGAAAGACTTTCACGAAGGCGGGGGAGGGAGTGTCTACGGAATAGTTCAGTTGGCCGAAAGAAGCACAGAAGTCCTGCAGTCGCGGTTCTCAGCGACGATGGTTTATTTTGGCGAGGTAACTTCCTCAGGGACTGCTCGTCTCTGAAGAAAAAGGCGCAGTTTCTGAAGGGGCAAGGGGTCCCAACAGACTTTGGTGCAGTTCCTATTCGTTGCAAAACATGAGGACATCTTTTCTATTCGCTGCAACACATGAGGATAAGAGTCCAAGACGAACCTCTAAACTCAGAAGACAGAACAAGGTTGTCCAACATTATCACGCGCTTAGATGTTCGTGTCGAATCTCGCAAGGCCTCGAGAAGTAAGGCCTGTGGTTCTTTATTTTCAGCGTGTGCAGCGTGCGAAGTGTTCTAGCACCATTCGTGACGTTTTTGGGTGTCTCGAGCCGAATTGATTCCGTGACGTTTTTGGGTGTCAATACTGATGTTGGCAGTATATAATAACCACCGGGACGACCAATTACAGGTATTATACCAGTCACAGGTAACAAGAGGAAGTTTCAACAACAGTTGCCCTGAGAAAGAATGCTCGCAGAACAAAATAAAAGAGCAATAAGTCAGAGAAGTGGTTTAGAGTTCCATGTAAAAAGTCCTTCAGCATCGTAGCATGAAATAAACATGAAATAAATTTGTTATCTCATAGACTGACAACCAAGGACCTGAAAACATGTCTGGTCCTCTTGATGCTGCGCTCCTTTCGCGCTGTGAAGACGCAGAGGGGCCCGGTGGGAGCAAGCCCATCATCTCTTCATCAGCTTCGGCTTCGCCGCCGCCGGCGCCTGCCCAGCACCAGCCGGGGACCTCTCCTGAGAAAAGTGGCTCCGGTCCGCCACCGAAAAAAGTTCTGAGCCCTGCGCAAGCCCGGGCGCAGCAGGAGGAATACATATTGGGACTGCAGCGACAGCAGCAACTGGCCATGCAACAAGAACAGCAACGGCAACGGACGGCGATTGCCCAACAACTATTCGGGATCGCCCAACAACATCAATTCGTTGGTGGTGGTGGTGTGAATCAGCAGCAGCAGCAGCAGCAGCAGCATCTGGTGGTGAATCCAAGCCAACCGCAGCACAGCTACCGTCCGCCCGGTTCACTACATCAACAACATGTCAGTGTTCCGCCGGCGGTTGCTCCTGGACTCCAACATGCCTCTCCTGGGCTCCAACGTGTCAGTGTGCCGCCCACGATGAATCCAAGTCCAACTTCCGGTGCTTCAGAACAGCATTACGCGATGCTTTTGGAGCGGGAAAAGCAGAAGTATCAGCAATTGTGGCAACTCTTTCAGCAGCAACAGAGGAACAACCAGCTCGCGGCCCAGTTGGCGGCCGCGTCATCTGCAACAGGAGTTGGTGGGACCGGTACCGGAGGAGGATCTTCACACGTTAATATTAAAAATGGTAGCGGTACTTCGCAAGTGGAGGATCTTCCTGGTGGTGGCTTGTTAAGTAATTCTTTGAGCAATCAGGTTCACGTCAGCGACGACGACGCCGACGCGTTCCAAGCCTTTCTCGCAGATGCCAATAATTTCAGCACATCTCTTCTTGGCGAGCTGCCTGCTCAGCACACCATGATGGGGGGCTCGTGTTCAAGCTCGAACAACGGGGTTGACTCCGATGTCGATCCAGCAACAGGCCTGCCCAAGCGGCAATCACAGGCTAAAAAGTACCTCGACAAACTGATCAAGAAAGATGGCACTATCGATCATTCCAAGATCGATGCGGATGAGTCTCTTTCCTATTACCTGAAGAAAAAGATCAAAGCAATGACAGAAAATATAGATCTGACGAAAGTAAAAGATAGTCTCAGTCCTCCTGAACAACCGAAGCGACCACGGGGGCGCCCGCCGAAATCGTCCACGTCTCTGGTTGTGGTCAACACATCGAAGGATCTTGATTCCAAAGTCAATGGGGCAGGGGCCGTTGCAAGTGGGTTCTCCACTAGTTCAAGCAACAACATGAACGGGGTTTCATCTAGCGCCAACATGATGAACGGTTCCTCTAGTACAGACACAAAAAATGTCCTGGAGCAGACAAAAGATGTTCCGAAGGACGAGGATGTTGTCGATGCGTTCGACGAAGAAGACGAGCCTTCAGGAGCGGATGCGGTCAGTCCCGGAACCGGAGAATATCACGCAGACGCGGCATTGGAGGAGGACCTCGAGACGTTGCCGCCCGAAGTCTTGCGAAACCTTTTTCCACGCTCTACTGAGGCTGCCCAACACGTGGGGGGCACTAGCTCCTCAAGACACCTGCAACTAAGTGGGGATCTGCAAAACGACCTGCAACTAAGTGGGGATCCGAAAGAAGATATTAATGTGCAGGACCTGTACAGTGAGTTGAAGAAGGCGGCCGCTGGAGGAGGTTCCTCGCTCCTGAGTAGGGAAGGGGGCTCGGCGAAAGACGGTGAGTGGAGAGGCAAAAAGAGCAGGGCGGTTGAGCGGGAAGCGAAGCGAGACCTGGAGGAAATAGAGGGCGTGTTCGGCGCATTTGGTTCGGAGGCGGCACTTGGAAACAACTCACCTGCAACGAAGGACTCACGAAGCCAAATTCTCACAGTGTTGCGCAAGGCTCAACAACGGCGACATGCGCAAGAGTTGCGACAAACTTTCTCTCGCAACGTGCATCGACCAGCGAAATTATTGCGCAAGTGGCTGGCGCGAAAGCTCGTCGAGAAGAAATGGAGGAAAGCGAAGGTATTGAATATTCTTGCAGAAAAGCAAGAAAGACCGTCGACGTCTTCGAGGAGCTTCTTTATGCATGCCCTTTTTTGAATTATTTTATTTTAATCAGACAGCCATTCCCGTGCGGGGAAAAGATACGCTATGTTAAAAAAACGAAGTTGTATGAATCGCAGGCAAATCATGTATTAAATAACAGGAACAGGGGTGCCAGTTGGCAGAGAGTGTCGACGAAAGCAGAGCGAATGTAGAAAAGCAGCGACGAGTCATGCGACGTGTCGCGATCGAGGTGTTGGAAGAGCGCGAAACGCTTCTGGGTGACGGCAATGAAGTCAGCGATGAAGAAGCTGTTGGAGCAGGGACGGGAACGGAAGCAGGGGCAGAAGAAGGCTGTGGCAACGATGCCGATCGCTCGAAGCGCAGGATTTGCGGGAAGACATACTGCGTATTTAATTACCTGGCCACGTTATCATTGATCACGCTAAAGGTGTGTTGTTATGATTACCTGGAAGACCTTTCTGATTCACGCTTGATATGATGTATTGCAACGGAGGAACAAGAGGCCCCCGCGCCTGCAGTTTCAACAACAATGTGCGTATAAGATAGACATTGGTACGCAATGAAGAATGAACATATTTCGAACAGGACTACGTCCCGTCTAATTATGCTGGACGTTTTTCGAAAACGAAAACCTGGTCCGGGTCCCGCCTGCTTTCCACTTGTTCCGACGGAGAAGGAGGAGAGGGGGGAGGGGGAGGGCTCGTGAAGCGCACACATTGTAGTTTTTCCTCGAGGTTGCCATGTCGCTACATGCATGCCGACATCGTTGCGCGAAATGCTCGTTGTGTCTTGAAGGATGATCTTAGGGAGGATGTTGATGATTATCTCAATTACGTCGTGCCGAAACATGGAGACACAAGAACATCTTGCAAACTAGATAAACAAGAGGAACAGGAGGACGACTACCTTTCGCAGCTAAACAAAATCAGCGAAAGTCGGCCTCGTTTGCTGATTCCCGAACGCCGCGACTTGGTGGAGCTGCACCCGCAACTCCAGGCGATGGATCCTCTCCTCGGCGCGAAATACCTCTACACAACGCGACGCAGTCTGGATGAAGTCAAGGCTCAACAGGAGACGCGTCGACTTGATCTCGGTTCCGACAGTGGCAGTAGTAGGTCCGACTGTTCTTCGGACGAAGACGAAGACCAAGACGAGGGTGTGTTTGCAGGAGAGAGCGGAGCAGAAGATCACGACGTTGGTGGTGAACGGCTCACCAACATGGGCACAGAGGTGGAGCTCGACTACGGCCAGGTGGTGAAGATATACCAGCATCTTTACACTGGGCAGAAGTTTTATTGCGTGCACTGGAAGCTCTCCGGAATTCACGAGCTCCATTTGCAGAGTAGGATTTTGCTTCTGCTTCAGCCCCTCGATGAGACGGGGACGATTGAAAAAGAGCACCTTGGCAAGGCAACAGCACGCCATGACGAGCAGGCTCGGGCCGAGCGCAGAGCCAGGAAGATCGGACTCCACCGCCTCAAAATAAAGCGCGATGTGGAAGTCAGGAAATTTGCAAGACGATTTCGCGAAAATCGTGCCGCCGTGCTGGACAAAGTTCGAAATCTTAGTAATATTGGCTCAGCAGTCCACGCAGGAGACGGAGCCGACGATGGTGAACCATCTTCCGACGGTTTGTCACCAAAGCTTGCAGTTGACAACGAAGAAGAGCAAGAAGGAGGACAAGAGCAAGATCCCGGCGCGACGAGTCTAGACGACGATCTGAAGATACGCAGCATCCCGACGGGAGAAGCGGATACATCAGGACTGAGTAGAGACCAGAAAGTAGAGGGGCTTCGACGAGAATCACACGACGACAAGGAGGATGGCGTCGAAGAGAGTGGATTAATCCTGGATGATCCTGCACTGTGCGACGAAGTCGAGGAGGAAGAAGTGGTCGACCAGAAAATGGACGAAGGCATGAATTCACCCGCGCAGGTACAAGAGGGAGCATCATCGTCAGTAGCTGGAGAAAAGGCGAAGAAGAAAAGAAAGCGCGACTCTCCGAAAAGACAAGCCGCGAAGAAAAAAGCGGCCAATGAATACGTCGATTGGGACGGTTGAGATTCAACGGGTTGCGGAATTTTTTCAATGATATGAGTGGTCCGAGTCGACGTGTCGAAAGTCTCAAGGTGTCAAACTGTAGACGTGTTAGAAGTGTTCGGCCGTGGCAGGAAAAAACATTTGGAATAGTCATCAACTTGTGGCATCGCATGTTCTCGAGATTTCGCCAGGCAGTGCATTCATTTCTTTTTCCTCATTTCAGTGGAAGTGGAGCGTATTGTTTTCGACCAGTCAGAAGTCGTCGTGTGTCGATTTGGTACACGTTGTCGCAACGTCTATTCCTCGTCTCTTGGTCCTCGTTTCGTGGTCCCTCTGTCTGTTGTCAGTTTCTGTGCCTGTGATAGGTGATTGTGAGTGAGTTCCTGGCACGGAATTCGGCGACATTAAAGCATTGTTTCCGTCCTCCATGACTTGGTGTGGCCTGTGGAAGTGGATTGTGGAAGAGGAAGTTGTCTTGTGCGTTCCTTGATATTGTCAACACGAGAACCAGGACGTCGCAAGATTCAAAATCAAATTGATGGGTGGCGCAATCGAGCTTTTCATTAATCCTGTGCAACGACGACAAGAAGCGAGTGCCGTCTCTCTGTCGACGTTGGTTCCTTCTTTCCTTTGGCTTTTCCTAGAAGATGATGACGATGATCGGTTGCCTGATCGTTCCCGTCCCATCCTGCGTAGAAGTTGCGAACGTGCATCCTGGAGGACGAGGATGTTTCACAGCATCAGTTGGTCGTCCTTCCTGGAGGTCCTCATCCTGGAGGTCCTCATCGTGGAGGTGTGGAGTTCGAGTTCGTGGAGGTCTTCATCATGGAGGTCCTGCTCATAGGCTTCTCGTCCTCATGAGTCTGTTTCTCCATCTCCTGGGTTGTTCTTTGATTTTGTATTCTTCCTGTTCCTCGATGTCCTCTTGGAGCGGCCGCGCGTGGGGGATGGTTCAGCGTAATGCTATTCTGCGACCGTTTGGGGACGTCCATGTTGAGGACGATTTGGTTCAGTATCCGAATTTTCTGCAGTGTTTTGCCCATGAGGATTGGTCAGCCTTTCGTCATGACCTCTCTTCATTCAATCATGATAGAGATAGTGTCTACGACGACGAGAAGGAGAACAATAGGACCACTACTCTTCGACGCGATGGAGACCAAAATCATGTTGACGAGAACGGGAATGAAGGCGATGGCGGAGACCGAGAATCCTTCCAAGAACCTCCAAGAGGAATTCCGGGACAAGATCCACTCCAGAGCATGTTCGATTCTTGGGATGACGATTTTGTGCTTCGGGCTCAAAAGATGCTATTCGAGGCCGAAAGGGGGTTCATGATGGCGCAAAACACCAAGCAAATGTTCATGGAGTGCAATACTGAGACGAGGGAGTGGGAAAAAGCAGTGGAGCACGTCTCCGTCTCGACCTGGATTGAGGGAGAAGTATTGCGCCTCAAACAAGAGGGCAAGCTTACAGTGGACATCGGTACAGTCTACGAATTTGAAGTCTAAATTGGATTGAGGAGACTCTGTTCCATTTTCTTGTTTATTTGTGCGGGTTTGCTCACACATTCCTATGTGGCAAATGTGCACTTCGCCGCCAATGATGCAGTCCTCACGGCCTGCGGAGAGGTTGTAAGGCTTTGTGGCTACACCTAGGCGTTTCAGATATTTTTCAGGGCTGATTGTGACCAGGAGACTGAGGAGGATCTCTGTTGCTCACACACCTTGCTGAGCCCTCAAGGATATCTATCAAAAATAGTGAGAGAATTAATACGCCGGATCCGAGGTTGAATGTGTTGAACCTCTTCGCAATTTGTAGCTGTGTGTACAAGTGCCAGCAGAGTAAAACACAGTCCTATCGTTAGAACTCTAGATTGATCATGTACAGGACATCTGCGTACATCTGAGACACAAAATAGGCGCTACGCCCCAGATAGAACGTTGAGACACGAAAATACGAAGATGGAATGTTGAGTACTATGTTAAATAACGGTTTGACGGGACTTTTTCTCCTTTCTTCTTCTCCCAGCGACACGACTTCCCTCCACGACATCTTTCTCCAGCCCTCGGCGAATCTCCTGAAGCGCGCAACACCACCACCATCGGGGATGAAGCTTCCCGCCTCTCGGCAACGCGAAGTCATCTTGACGAAGAGCTTGTGACCTACATCAAGAAGCAGGACCACCTCGAGCTCGACGTCCTCAAGAATCAGAATGTCAAGAATCAGAATGGTGAAAAGAACCGCATCGCGAGCGAGAACGACGATCGCGAGCGGTTGCGGACTTTATTGCAAGGCGACGCGACACGGGAGTGGTTGATCACAAGACATTACTACGCCCATCAGCGAGAGCAGCACAGAGGAGCGACGAGTCAACAGTTTCTCAATCACACACGAATCGTAGAGGTCTACAAACAGAACATGCGCGATCGCGTTTCCGACGCTTCCAATCCGAACCCACCATTTTGTTTGTTCGGTTTCTACATGGCCGCGGCGGTAAGAAGCAGCTATTCGAGGCTCGACGGTGACGCAGACGCGTGTACAGAGAATGTTTCTTTTCTGCTTTTTTGAACTCTGTCGAACTGAAACTCTGCAGAATCTTAAGATCTGAGTATCTTAGTTATGCTATATGTATATGCAGGACTTGTTGTGCCATGAAAGAATGTGAGCATTGTTTTTAGGCAAAAAAGACAACGAGAACGAGATGAGCAGTGTAAGAATTTTTTTCCTTTTTTGGTCGAGATACAGTGAGCACCCACCTCTTCCTGCACAAAGAACAATTCCATTTTTCAACTACGTAGGCACAGACGGATAGGTCAACATATTCATATTTGAACTCGAAAAAGTATATGTTTAACATCATTGTCATTCCCATCAAAACCCTATCGTCCCAACATTACAGATACTGTGAAGCAGATTTTGCGGCGTTTAATGATGGAGCGCGCAAACATGCCGAACGTCGCTGATATTTCTGGTTGGCCAATCGATCATTTTACACTTTTGAAACTCGTCTGGGCTCCCCACGAGGCTTGGGCCATTGTAGACCCGGAGAGACGCCCGCAGGACATTTTCGACTCGCTGCGCCCTCAGCTGAGTAAGTGGATTTCGAAAGACCAACCAAATAATATCAGGAGGACTACGACATCGGAGGACACGGAGGACACCAGCAGGATGAATCCGTACCGTGAAACGCCGACGCACATGCGCATGGTTGAGTCGTTCCAGTTCGGAACCGATTACTGGGGGTTTATTTCCAGCGGCGGGGCAAATCTATCAAGATCTCAAGGCAAATCTATCAAGATCTCGATTCTGGGTTACCATGCCACGCTAGCCTTAGAGTTGGCTGAGGTGTGGAAATTGTTGCCCGCGACGCACAATCCGGACATTCGAGTGGATCTGGCTGTGCACGTTGTAGATGACGAACTCGAATCATTGATGGATGGAAATGCCGAGCTCCAGCGAGTGATTAAAGTCATGTACGAAGGCGAGCACACTTCGGCGCAGATCCCGCAGCTTGCAAAGCCAAGTCGGTTGGACGAAAGCAACTCGAAAGCCACCACATCGCCTTCTCCTTCTATTGAAGAAGATGACGAGATCTCGAGTGTCAGTGTTGACAAGAAGATCTCGAGTGACAGTGGAGGTGAGAAAAAAGCGAAAGCCAGTCAACGACGGTTCCGGCTGTGCGAGTACTTCCGAGTGTGTGCTAGCGATTCTCGTCTGCATTATCTGAATGCAAAGTATCTGAAGCGCGTAATCTTGCCGAAGACGAAAGTTGCGAATCCACAATTCACGGATTTCGAGAGTTGGGTGATGGAATTCCTCCAACTGTTCCGAGCGGACGCTACGTGGGAGACCAAACAAACCGAAACCACGAGCCGAGTCGCGCAGTTGTTAGCCGACATCAACTCGAAGAAGTCGCAGGACGAAGATGGAGATGGGCCGAAGAAGAAGCCACAGCAGATGATATTGTCCGACAGCTCGCAGCTTGCATTTGATTTTGAGGGTATCGACGGCGCTGACGTGCATGTTTGCACCGAGCCCGCTGCATTATGCCTCCCGATGGCGCTCGCCTTTCCAGACAAGATCATAATTTCGTATTTCGGCAACCCCCTCGCAGCCTATGTTCCGCACGACTTTCTGCAGTTCTGGTTCACCCAGTTCGCGCACAAGCTCCCAAACCTTTTTCCCATTGCGAACACCCGATTTCTTGCGAAGCAGATCGAGTATCAGACGGGACGCGCGGTGAGCAGTCTGCGCCCGCTAACGCTCTACGTTCGAGCGGTGTGGGCGCCACCTACCATCGGCCGCGAGTGGAATTGGAACTATGGGATGCAGTGGCCAGAACGGGGCGCGCAGCGCTTCTACGACGACCGCGAGAGTTTCGAGTTACGGACTGCACAGAAGGAGCGATACGCCGAGTGGTTGGATTGGCAAGAAAGAGAGCAGCAGCAGGAGTCTGAGGGTGACGAATTCCCAGACCTCGAGATACGCAGTCGCGAAAACTACGTTCACCGGATCGGCTATCTCCAAACATACAACAGACAGATCCTGGTCCTACGAGAAATCAGCGTAAAAATATTTGTGATTGCTGTGTCGTCATATTAATTGTTCTTCCGAACGATTACCTGACTAGAAGATTGAGATTCGCGATTCTCTCTCTCGATGTCGATCTAGAGAAAAAGTTCATGTGATTTTCTTCAGATTAATTACTTTTGAATTGTTGTTTTGACAACGAACAGGTATTCTGGGACATGACTTGCATGTTGAATTTGTTCGCGAAGTTGAACAATGCGCCTCTGCGGTTTCTGTATTCGGAAGAGTTGGTCGACAAATCCTACACCTCGTTCGCGAAGCATGACATGATTGTGATTTTTCCGTACGACGCTAGTCAGATGCGTTTCTACGAGTTTTATGCCATGGGAATGCCGATTGTGTTGCCGCAGAAGGCGGTCCTCGGAAGCTACATCTACCGTGGGATGACGAGCACAGAAGATTTTGATTATACGTTGGAGGGCGAGGCGAAGGGACACACTGCGCAAGTGATGCCGAACCCGTTCACACGATTTGACTACGACGCAGCCTCCTTGTGGTCTTTGTATACCCACTACATCATGCTTCCCCACCTCTTCTACTTCAAATCCATGGCTTCCCTGCTCGAACTCCTGCTACAAACGCAAGAGAATCTCATCGCCGCATCGGCCGGCATGCGCCGCCAGGCTCAGATCGACACGGCCTCACATCTGCGCTTCTGGGCAGAAATGTTCCAGATTGGAGAACTCTGAAGTGAGCGGTCTGATTTGTTTTAGTGTTGCTCGAATAGCGACAGTTCTACTCGATGTTGAGGCGCAAATTTGAAAAAGGATATCGTGGTCTCAACGATGCGCTTGCGCGACGCGTCGACGAGCCCCGATGCACCCCTCATGGAGACGTCTTTTTGATTCTGCCTGTTCTTTTGGTACAGACAGTGACAGACAGAGAGGTCCTGCCTGTTTTGGCAGCGTAGAGAGAGGTCCGTGCGTTGTGTAGTCTACGCGATTCCATGTTTGCCGGTGGAGGACATTTCACAATTCACAGAAATTCGGAGCCACCGGAACATGCGTGAAGGAGCATGACCACGAGCGACTAATTGTGAGATAGAAGGCGATTGATAGCTTCGAGCAAAAGTACGAAACAATGACTCTACATTCAAAAAGGCAACGTTGCGTGTCCTTTATTGATGTTTTTCAGAAAAGAAGTAATCGTTTCGTGATCAATTTTTGAGGATGTCCTGTACAAGATGTCTCTGTCGACGGCGTCAACCATTTTAGGGACGACAGAGGGTCAGTCAGCGTGAAGTAACGCGCATTTCAATATTTAGTCACCATCGTGTCTAGCGAAGTGCATTCCTTTCCGTCTTTTACTTTAGCATCGACGAACCTGAAACCAGGATAACGATAAGCCATGTCCTCTCCCGTTTTCAGCGAGCCTCCGGGAGCTGATTGTTGCGTGTGTTGCGGGGCGGAACGCGATTTGGTCTATCTGCGCAGGCATGACAGTGGTGGTTTTGTCCAATGCGGTCCTGTGCCAGTGTGCCAGAATTGCAAAAGGCATGCCTTGATTCCTGGAAGTCATGGAGGGAACAACTCAGGAGGAGGAAACGAGGACAAACGATATTTCTGCGTCGTCTGTCGCACGTATCTCGGTGAGGAGGCACAAGCGTTTGATTACACAGTCGTCGCCAGCGCAGATAAAAGAGCGCGTATCAGACAAGGAAGTTTCTCTCAGTCTCGTCAACCGCAAAAAGACGAAGGAGATGCTATCGACGCACCAGTGTTGCCGCCCCCGGTTCACCTTCCACAAAAACCTTCAGTGTTTGTGAAAGCTTGTTCACAGGACTCTGGGGCTGTCGATGAATTGATGGAGGACGAACAAGAAGTTACTTCGCATGCTGCAGGAAGGAGAGGAGAAGACGTGCAGGAGGGCACCAACACTTTCGTCACGACGAACAAAACGAAAACGAAAGAAGAAATCGGTGCAACAAGCATGCTGTTTCCCTCGGATTTGCAATCTCGTTTCAGCCTCGCGGCTGCGCTATCCCCACGAGGACATCAGGACCAGCGGCAAAACAAGAGTGGTTCTTTGGGCGTCCCAATCCAGCCCCAGCAACATCCAACTGACGCAGGTGGTGCTGTGCACAAAAATCGGCAGGATATTAAACGGCCGACCAACGTGTTCTCATCGTCAGGCGGCGACGCGCGCGCATCGTCCTCGTCTCATTCTTCGCACTCTTTTGGAACTGGAACTGGTGACCTCCAAGAAGTGGAGCAGCGCCAGCGCCAAGGCTTCCTGATCGACGCGGGCGACTTGACTAACAGCTTCATGGGTCCTGGAGGCAACATTAACCGCGCAAGCCTTGGCAGCGCCCCCTCTCTGTTCGGAGGCATCACGCCGATAAAGGCAGAGGGAAGTTTCTTGCTCAACAGGTCGACGATGATATCCGAAGTGGGAATTCTGGATGATGTTGAGGCCCTCTTGGAGGATGTTGTTCAGGAGTTGGAGGCTTCGGGCGGCACAGGCCGAAGGAACGACCTTTTGCATACGGATCAGATCGAAGAAGTTGTGGAGTTGGAGGAAGGAAGGGCCTTCGACAAAATAAAGATCATGCCCGAGGAGGAAAGGAAAAGGGACCAACAAGCAGCGGATGCTCAGCATCGTCCTGCCTCAGATCCTGAAATAAACCAAGTTCTTGCGAGAAAAATAGCAACAAGTTATTTCACGGGACAAGTCATAAACTTAAACAAGTTGGGGGACGATGATGGGGTAATTGACGAAGAGGAAAGTGTAAGCGATGTACAACTTGAACTTCCTGCTAACGGTGCGCGTAACAGTGGGTTGCCGTCTCTGCAAGTGACTGTGACAAGTTTTGACTCGGGGCAAATCGACGAGGCACAGGGGACGAATTTCTGTACCAACAAGCGGCGAAATGCAGATGACCGTGACCACTCGTCTCCATCTCAAGAGCATCAAGTAGCTGGAATGTTTCTCGATAATGCTCCTGATCTGCCAGCGAAGCGTATGCGAGTTCTTTCGAGTGATGATTTCGTATCCACTCAAACGATTGGAAAGAGGAACCTTGCTTCTGGCGCTCGTGCAGAAAAACTAGACGGTGAGCCATCAGGTGTGCTTTTGATTTTATCCTTTACTTGCTTCTGTTACTTCGTTCTGTTTTGTGATGAGGACGATGTGGATGTTGATAAGAGTATCCCGCAAAAGTATATAATTTTGGCGCTTCTTGTTCTTGCAGAGAGAAATTTGTCCAAAGCAAGACCTCCTGGAAGCGGATATATGACACCGAAAAACAATGCAATCACGAAACATGAAAAGGAAAGTCCCATGTTTCACAACAACCAGGCACATTGCCCATGCGGGAGAGCGAGCCGTCAAGTGTGAAGTTGCATTTTTCGACGCACACGGGGATGAGGAGCGACAGCGCGTTGGTTGGTGAACAAGGAGACATCAATAGAGATGGTGCGCAAGAGGCCGCGAGCGGAGATGAAAATGGTGAGTTGGCTACTTCTAGCGTTTGTCCTCCCGAACCTGAGCATGGAATGCAACTCGTGGACGTGCTCGAAGACGGCCCGAATCCGCGACATTCCACACGTCTGGCGCCGCCTGCTGCTCCTCATCTTGCTGCTCCTCATCTTGCGCAGGACGAGGCGGAGGCGGCACCAGCAGACGTTTATCCTGACCGCGAGGAAATAGCGTCGGGTTACGTCGAGATGGCGGATGGAGTCGAGGTGGAGCTGGAGCTGGAGGATGGGATTGCCTGCTCGAGTTCCAAGATCAGTGCAGAACACAAGCCTATTCTTGAAGTTGAAACAAGAAGCAGCACTGGCGGTCTTCCAAGCGGTCCGCCTGTAGAGACGAAGGACAAGGCCCAGGAGTCGGACGGCCAGACGAAGGATAAGACAGAGCATTTATTTGACGACCGGCGCGACAAGAATTTTGAGACGACCAAGAACGCACATAAACCTGACTCTTCTAAAACGGGACCTTTCTCAAAACGGACCAACGTCACAGTTTCTGCAATAACAGGGCAGATGGGGGTTTTCCTCAAAAAGTTGGATGAAATGGATGCGAATCGGCTCCGGCGCCTCTCCGTGGTGCCGCACATTCGAGCAAGTAATCGTCCAAGTTTTACGAGGCAGCGACGCTAGGCTTCGTCTGCCGATGTCATTGCAGCACTCGTCTTGTACCGTGACAAACAAAAACGACACGGTCATGGGCAAGATGCGCGAACTTTCAGTCGGACGAGTGTTCGGTTCGTAAACTAAGTAGGTAACTTTCAAGCACTTACTTGGAGGTTGTAACTGTCAAGCACTTTTTTCGAGGTTATCAAAGCAGTTCTAATTTGTGATTGCGAGGTGGAAGTCTCGTCCGTGCGCGACCGCAAGAGGGACCAAGAGTAAGGTTTGACTGAAAAAATTGATGAGGGAAGAAGGCAATTTCTTCCGGTCGTCAACAAAGTGAGGGTGCCGCGGAGCGTCGTCATGGCCCCGAAGCGCGTGTTCTTGCTACGCCACGGCCAAGGATTTCATAACGCGACTGGGGACGACATTCCGGATGCGTTACTCACGGAGGATGGCATCACGCAGGCGACATCGTGGCAGCAGGAGCTGCACAAATTGGATATAGATGTCGTCCTGATTTCGCCTTTACGGAGAACGTTGCAGACGGCATGTTATGCCTTTAGCGGTTCCGCAAAGAACGGCTGCGTGGGCGACGGCAGTGGAGGAATGGAGGTGTGCAGGCATGCGCGCGAGCTCTGGTGGAGCGAGCGAGTGAATCATTTTTCGAGTCTTTCGAAATTGCAGGAGTTGTTGGAGACGTTGCCGCGCGGGGGTGAGGTGCGCGGCTTGACGGAGGCACTTCCAAACATCGGGCAGCCGGATTCGGAGCAAGCAAGCGTATCAGCCATGCGCGCAGTGCTTCAGAATCGCGAGGAGAACACTGTCGCCGTCGTCACGCACTGGGGTGTGATAAACGGGCTCTGTGGAGCGAGCGCCAAGAATTGTGATTTGGTGGAGTGCGAATTCAGGGAAACGAAGAAAGGAAAACTAGAAATGAAAGTGGTTGCCGTGCACAACCCACCAGGCGGACCGAGAACGATGTAGGAAAAGTATTCTTGTTTTCTGTCAAGTTTTCTTTATGAATCTTCACATTTTTTATGGATTTGGATCTGAATACTTTGACTTATTATGCATGGCAATGAAAAAAATGCTATATGCATAATCATTCTCATTTCTCACGATTCAAAATATTCAGAAATCATCATCGGAAGAGGCGCCATCCGGGAAGCAGGCTATAGCATGAGGTGGCTTGTGATATATGGCAGTCTATACCGTTGTTTTGTAAACCCAGATGGATAAGAGCCAGCGTACAAGGCCAGGCGACGGGTCCTGAACAAGTAGAGCCGCAAACGAAACATCCATGTCGGGGACAGTTTGCGGATATTGCGCCTGTCATGATGTATCTGGGAGAGTACAATCAAGGAACGACGCAGAAGAGTGTTGAAGCAATGAAGAATCGACTAAAATGAATCTTTCTCTCTTCCAATACGGAAGCGTGGTCAAAAGGAGGTTTTCTGATTGCCGCGAGTTTGGCGCAGCCCAGGATTTGCGGAGTTATGGTACCGCGACGTCTCCATTAGGACCGCTCCACTGGCACCGCGAAATCTGCAGAATCGTAGGGAGTGTGCAAAAGGTGAGGAAGACGAAGGTCTGTTGCGTTAAAGCGTTCAGGAAGTTTAACGTGCAGAGAAGAAACGGCGTCGGAACCGAGAAGAGTGTCTGCACATTGTAATTGTGCTTGTGCCCAGTGTTTTTCCTTGTCGGAGAATGATCATCGTTGTCGTTTTTTACGACTAGACAAAAGATGTCTTTCGAGGATTCGTTTGCTGATTCATTGCTGTCTTTGTCGTTTCCGAAACGAGAACTGAAATTTATCTTGCACCTGGACGAGGAAAGCGTGTCTGGGATGAAGACACAAAGCAACGGCATTCCATCGCTCGCGTTGTCTTATGGTGCAAGATTTCCTTGTTTAATATGTGAACAGCATGCTGGATCTTGTGTATGTGTTCCTGTTCGGCGTTCACGTTGCAGGGGCTTGCTCTTGCACACGCTTTCATTTTCGTCGCGCTGAGATTCAGATTGTCTTTGTGTGTTGCAGGCAGTCTTGTCGTGCGTCCGGACCGATATTCGAACTATCTCCGGGTGGTTCGAGCATCGGTCCTATGAATCTTTCATCCTTCTATCAGCGTGCTTAATGATCAATGGTCGTTCGCATTTGAGGATCTATTCCATCAAATTCCTTGTGTACAGATCGTGCGTTCCATGAAGATAGATTATTTCATGTCAGACACGGCACAAACGGATCATCAGTCAGCGACATCTTCACTGCAACGATGACCTGTGGTGTCCAAGAATCCGTGTGCTGCGTCCATATTCTTGATCGATAATTCGACTAGTTTCTTCTGGTGTGAGAGCAGTCGGTCTCTCCAAGAAGCAGGACGTGATGTTCAAGAGGTTGAAGTCGCAGATGCGTTCCGCGTTGAGCGGGCCCGCGAACGCGGCAGAGCAGGCGAACGACGGGCAGCAGCTCTCTGGATCATTTGGAGGTGGGAACAAGCAGGCTTCTTCAAGTGTAGTTGCAGGTCTGCAAGGCCGTAGTAGATTTCGAGGTTTTCAGTCGAACGCGAACAAAAACAATATCCAGGATGACGACTGTGCGAGCACCGGGTCTACATTTGAGATCGGCGAAGAGGATTTTTCTTTGCCGTTGTTTGACCCTTGTGTCAACGAGTACGCGAGCACGGCGGGAGATCACGGTATCTTGAGTGAGGATGAAGTGGTCGAGTTTGACACAACGTCGGATGTGGGCGCATCTTCTATCAGCATGATGGACGCATTGGACGATGGTTCTTCGAAGATTGCGAAAAACACAAAGAAAGATTTGGTCAGACCGGCCTGTGGGGACTTGACGAGATTTGGTCAGACCAATCTCGAAGGGGATGTGGGGGAGTCGGCATCTTCTCGAGGACGGTCTCCCGAAAGCGAGAGCGTGAAGACTTCTACAACGACCCGTGATGGTACGGCGAAGACTACTTCTTCCCGTGATGTCGATACCGCGAAGACGACTGCTCCCAACGAAGAGGACCATGACGTGGACCGCGATTCTGCAGTTTTCGCGTGGAATTGCCGACGGAGGATTTCACCACCTCATTGTTTCGTGGGGGTTGGAATCGTGGACTTCCATCCGCTCGAGGGTCCGACGGTTGATTGGTTTTACGCAGGCGATCCGAAGTCCGATGATCTGGAGGAGGCGCGAGCCTCAGCAGCACTCAATTTCTCGAAAGATGTTCCGGGAGAAGGCAGTTCCGGTAGAGGTGGAGAATCAGATTCCAGTAGAAGTGGTGCAGCGCTGTCGATGCTTGCGTCTACCCGACCGAGTGTTCCGGGCTTCCCCAACCTCGACACGGATCATGCGCGTTTCGGTAATCTCACCCGCACTAGCTCGTCGTCCTCTGCCCATCAACGGGGTAGTCTTGATGTTGTGTCCAGAGCGACACCGGACAACAAGGCAAACAAGAGCAAAACAGAAACACCGGCTTTTAAACCTCCATCGCGTACAGGCGTAGGTATCGATCGGAAGAATTTAGAAGTGATGTCGTCCACCGCAGACGACGGTGTCGTGGGAAGGGGAACGAGACCTTCGTCAGCAACTTTGTCGTCGAGCTCGCAATCGCAACTGAATTTCAAAGACGATGTGCAGCCGTTGTTGGCGTTTCTCTCGTTGCCCGACGCCGCGCACAATGTGCAGGAAGATTCCTTCTCGACGACGTATTTTCTATTTCCACACGCAAGCGGTGGTCTCATCTACGGCCTCGCTCTCTATGCATGGCAGCCTTCGCGGGAGATTCGTAGAGGCGTCAAGCAAACGAGTATCGTGGTGCTCTCGCGCGCGCCGTTTTACGGGCACATTCGCAAACGGATTTTGCCAATCGCGCGCATTTGTTTGTTCGGCGCTGGTGGGACCGATGAGGAGCAGCAAAAAGCGCGCGTGGAGATTCTCACAGAGTGGTTTCAATACATAAAACAGGGCGTAACTCCGGATTCAGCATTATTGTTGCCAGCGGCTCCCGGACCAGGAGGCCCGCAGCCACAGCAGCTCGTGGAAAGTGTGAAAGTGGACGGCTTGCTGAAGAAAACTTTGAGCAGCAGCAGTCGTAGTTGCACGAGAGATGGAACTGCGGCAGCCGTTGCACGCATAGATGAAGAAGTCCTCGGGATCGACGAAGAGCAGGGCGAGGAAGCCAAGATGAAAGCAGGGGGAAAGGAGGCCAAGAACGCAGCAGGCGAGGAGAGTTTGAAGATCGCAAGTGGTTCTGATGAGGCAGTTGTGGCTGACATCCGCGTGACAACGCCCGTGGATGAAGGTTCTGACGTTGGCGTCTCCTCGAGCTCGACCATTTCGGACCCGCCTCCAAGTGCAGGTCCTGGAACAACCGCAGCTCCTACAGCGCCAGCTTTCATCTCTCGGCTTGAGCACACGGTGTCCACAACGAGCACTGCATCCGCTTCCAGCCTCAGCCCCTTCTATCAGAAGAAGTTTCTATTACCTTCGCTCTCGGAGACTGAGCTGTATGACAGTCTTTCCGACGCCACGCTCTTCCTGGTGCGTGCGTTGAAGAAGGGGGCCCTCTTTTCCGTTCTGAAGGCCATTATGTTGGAAGGGAAAGTTTGCGTGTATTCGCCGTCCTCCGAGGTTGCGAGCGTTTCCGTCCTCGCTCTCCTCTCTTTGATCCCGGGCGTGGCGTGGACCGGTTTTTTCTCGCACGGCTTCGGAAGTCGGCTTTACCACTACAACCAGTACGCCTTTCCGCTTCCAATCTTTCACGAGCGGTGTTGCGTTTACCCGTATTTGAGTCTGCAGCTGCTGGATTCCTTGTTGCAGATGCGCGGTTTTCTGGTGGGCACGACGAACAAGTTGCTCTTATACAATTCAGAGCCGGCCGAAGGGTCTTCCACCCTCGCAGCGTCCAGTGTCTACATCCCGAAAAAGGATGACTTTGTGCAGTTCGTGGATGGAGCGGCGACAGCAATGGCGGATCTCGCAGATCAGGTCAAGGAAGGTTGGACGTCGACATTTTTCGCTGCCGAACAAGGAACAACAAATAGTCCTGCTGGAACGACCGATGCAAATAGTCCCGGAACGACGGGAGATGACGCAAATTCAAAAACAAGCGCCTCGGACAACGAAGTTGCGTCGTCTAAAGTACACAAAGACTTTCAAAATTTTGAGGAGGATGGTGACGTTGTCGTGCCAACTAGTAGTCCGTCACGGTCACGAACTGTTCCACCTTCAAGCAGTGAAACGAAAGGCGAATCTGGTGTATCTGAGTCTTTTTCCAGCAAGGTGGCACCTGTAATTGCAGGTGGCATAAACACGGTCCAGCCAACAACTGGAATTATTCCAGTGACGCACCCGCAGCCGCAGCCGCAGCCGCAGCATGTGTGTCCGGATCTTTGTGTTGTGCTTCCAAAGGATTTCGCAAAGACAGGGGAGGCTGAGCTAATCTGGAAGAATTTTGACCTCCAGCAAGTGTGCGCGCCGACTGCCGCTGACGTTCGCTTTCAGGCGGAGCTCGTGAAGAAATTGAAGCAAATCAACGCCGGCGACTTGCAGAGCGCCGAGGAGCGCGTCTACGGAGTGCGCACGGGCACTGCAGCTACGGGCGCCAGAAAAAAGAAGTCTTTATCGACAAAAAACAAAGTCTTGAAAGAGCGCGCGGGCGAGATGTTGACAAATCTGAAAGAGCGGGCGCCCTCCAGTTCTCAGGTAAAGGAGGCAGTTAAGCGGAGACGCGAAAAGTTGTCGCAGAGCGCGAAGGGACGAAATAATTTCGAACGCGAAGGACCGATGTCATCGTCCAGCAGGTCGAGAGACGATTCCACGAGCCCAACGATTGCGTTTCCCGAGGGAGAAATAGCAGTACCAGTTCTTGTGAGCGAACACGGCTTAAGCACACAAGCTCCAGGAGCGAACACTCAAGTGCAGGAGTTTACAATGGACGAGAATGACAGCAAACACATGACACGGGACACGTCAGGAGTCGCTTACGACATCACTGAAGAGGGGCAGTTGGAGTCACAAAACTCTGCATTTGACAAGATCCTTGAGGATCCGTTGGCGTCGATCGTAGAAGCGTTTTCGCCGTCGAACTTTGTGGCTGCCATCACTGGAACTGCTCCGAATGAGGTACTTGTACTTGTAAGAATTTTTTTTTTATTTTCTTGTTCGAGTGAGCTCAGAATGTTGGTTCCTGCTGAGAAACGATGCAGTACCGGCGGTCTTCCTCATCCTTCTTCGTCGATCGTGCGATAAGTTGGTCGTATCGGGACCACACGATGATCGCCGAACTAATTCGCAGCGAGATCGGAGCCTCGTGGTCGAGTCGAGCAGACACCTTGGCGGTGAAACCGTAGCCAACTTCTTCCCTGCCAAAAGCAACTGCAAGGGCTCCTTCTGGTTCTTTGGACTTTGACATCTTCAGCGTTGCCGCTGCTCTGGGACTGAGCGGCAGTGTCGTAGGTGTGGCATTGGCACAGCGGGAAGGTCCCCCGATGACATGCGGGACCTCAACCGTTCGTTTGTCTAAAAATGAAAAAAGTTGGACCTTGCTAAAGCAAAAAGAGGAACTCTATTCCTCACGGATGTGCCGCCCAAGACGCAGGCCGCCGCATGCTTCTAACCTTGCCATCCGCAAGCATGGATAATGTCGCTCTACATGGGATTATGGCACTCCGGTGTCTAGTCATATGTACAGAAAAAAATTCACTATCTGAAGTTGTGGACCTTTTCAAGGGATTAAGATAAAAATCATCGTTTCTGTCGCGCGCGATCGTCGTATCACTGCTGTTGGCGTGCCTGGGCTCGAAGCATGGTCGATACCTCGACCAAGACTGCACCGAGTTCCCGAAACTTGTCCTCCAGGATCGCAACTCGTGTTGCGAGATCGTCGGCAGGTTCTGCGTCCGGCTGAGCTGCTAGTTTTGGTCGAGCTGGTAGTTTTGGTCGAGCTGCTAGCTTTGCCAAAACTTTTGCACGTGAATCTGGTTCGAGTCTGTCCATGGCTTCGTCGAAGCTTCTCTGGGACTCCGACTGAGTCAGTGCAGAAAATGCGAGGCCATTGCTCTGTTGGACGTCTTCGACACTGATCGGGGCTTTGCTGGAGGAAGACGTAGATTGCTCTGCAGGTGGTTGACGATTGAATCCGGCATCCTTGTTGATTTGGGAGCAGGCAGCATGGATGTGAACGTCGTTGTCTTCATCGGCCGATTTCGAGATTTCCTTGTCTCGGCGCTGTCGAGCCCCAGCGATTTTGTCGCATATCTGCTTGAGCTCCGTCGATGACAGCGGTGCATTGTCCCGTCGTTGATACACGTGGAAAACAGACGGTCTTGCGCTGTCGGCGTTGGAGTTGTTTCCCGTCGTCTGTCCGTCTTCAGTAACATTTTCGTAGACTGTGTCCAACCATTCCGAAAAAACTCTTCGGCGCATATTACTTAATCCATCGCTTGTCGCGGCCAATTTGCCCGACGTCGGTCGTGCAAGCGCGCTCCTGCAGCTGCAAACCGCTGAAATGCGACGTCGTGTTTGATCAGATATGGCGTCTGTCAAGTCGCAAATGCGATCTTTCAGCAAATGACTCCGCGTCGTGTCTTCTTCATGTGATCAGAAATGGCGACTGTCAAGTCGCAAATGCGATCTTTCAGAAAATGACTCGTCGTCGTGTCTTCTTCATGTGTCGGACGTACGGGAACGACACGACGTTCGGTCTTTCGTCTGTCTCCGGATAGGGAGCGAAAAGTTTCAAGAAATGTTTTTGCCTATCTGGCATCTTTATCATGTTCCTCAGGGAGGCTCCTGTCTGGGTTTGGTTCCAGGACTATCCAAAATTTCTTGTTCTACAACAGCGAGGACGAAGTTGCGTCGTTCTTCATTTATTCTTTTTGCGACCGGGCGAAGCTTTCGGCTGGACATTCCACCACCACCCCTGCGCGGTCATGAGCTGAGTGGCGCGCTCTATGCCCAACTGCGCGCCGCCCGTCGTAGATAAACGCTTCAACTTTTGCGACATCGTTGCTCGATCGACTTCCATTCCTTATTTGCAAAATCCCTCCTGCGCCAAACGTCTGAAGAAGAGAAGACGCCCAATCTGTCATCTTCGTGACCAGATATTGCGCATTGTTGTGCCAATTGTTCGTTGCGCCCCCGATGAGAATCCATGACTCAAAACTAACAGGATTTTGCTCGGCACCGAGATGCCTCTGCTTCGGGCGACGCGATGGATTGGTTTATGGATGACGACAAGGATGTTGTACGGGAAAAGTCTGAGTCAACCGCCGTCGCGCGAAGTGGACCGCAAGAATCATCTCCCTCCACGACATCAACATCAACGTCTTCAGATGAGGAGAAGACATTTCGCAGCGGCGCACCGAGTTCCTCCTCCAGCGGGGAAACCGGACGGGACGAGCAAATGACGGGGACGAGAAATGACGCGACAAAAAAACGAGCTTTCGCGCGACAGAAGGTGACAACTTTAGACGACGAAGGTGTTTCGCAGGTTGATGCCGTTCGCCGCATTGTGTGGGAACGCATCGAAGAGATGTGCCGACAGGTGGCTTTTTATGCGGGAGAGGAGCGCGACCTTTACCATTATTTCCAGTTTTCCTACCACTGTCGCATAGTTACAACCTCCAGTAATTCTGTCACAAGTTCTCACTCTCACAACAGACAGCTGCACAGCACATCAGAACAAGGAGGTGCTCAGATGGCCGCGAGAAGTAGGCTCGACACCAGTCTGGCATCGTCACCACGAACGTCAAAGTTGTCTTTCTCCACGGCGACGAATCTCCCGGGCGGGAAGCTTGTCGTGATCGACAATCTTTTTCCGAATCTTAGCGCGCCTTCCTTCCACCAGACCTCGGAGCAAATGCGGAATCTGGCGCAAACCTTATCCCTCTCTAACATTTCGAAGGACGCGCTTCTTGCTTCCTTCAGCTGCATGCTCAACTTGCCGCCGGCTCTTGCGAAGAATCTAGCGAAGAATTGCAGGTCATGAGTGTTTTTGTATGCAGAACAACGCTTTGAGAATTTCAGATGAGTGTTCTTTTCGTGTGTATCGTAAAAGGGATTTTTGTCTTTTTTTTTTTGCATTTCCATTTGTAGCATCGATATTGCAAATCAGGTACGCCCTCCAGCCTTACGGGCTCTCATTCGCGGTTCAGTGGGCCATGAAGACGCAAAATGGCAAGTATTTCTTGAAGAAGCACAACTTGCCCTTCAATCCGCTTCAGAAGAGACGGCCGCCGGTGACCGGCTCCGGTGTTCACGTTTTCACGGAGAATGCGGATGTTTATTACGGTCAGTTCCGCAACTCGAAGCGGCACGGATCGGGGACGTATTATTCGCCAGAGCACGGACTGCGTTATGACGGCCAATGGGCTGCGGATGCGCGACACGGCACTGGTATGCTCACCGTGGAAAGACCCAGAAGATTGGCGGTTCGGTCCGAAGTGGGCGAGCGACAGGGGCAGCAGGGGCAGGAGCAAGAGCAAGATGAGGAGCAGATGATGGAGCAAGTGTTTTGTTACGACGGCGATTGGTTCAACGATGTGCGCCATGGTTTCGGGCGGTTGATCTCGGTGCGGGAGAAATATTCTGGAACGTGGCTCCAGAACAAATACCACGGTCATGGAAGTTACGTAAACGTCAGCGGCAGTGTTGTTTACGACGGAGATTTTCAGAACGGGCGATACCATGGGATGGGCAAGCTCACGGTTGCGCTCAGCCCACAAGAGGTCGCACGGGAAAGGAGACGGCTGTTGAAGAGAGAGCAGAATATGATAAATGCTCTTGATGGCTGCGATGCAGATGCGACAATCAATGACAATGTAGAGCAACAGAGAGGTGGAGGAGCCAACAAACCCTCTGCCGGAATTCTTTTCCAGCAAGAGGCGATGGCCGAACATTTGCTCCCGAAGGACTACGCGTCGCGCGTCGAGGTTTTGCAGAACTATCGGTATCTCGGCGAGTTTCAGGACGGTAAGAAACATGGTGAAGGTCAGTTGAGTTCAGAGAACCAGCTGTACATCGGAACTTGGCATTCTGACATGCGCCGTGGTCAGGGAAAGATGATGTATAACGTAGTAGCTTCCAACAAAATCGCGAATGAAAGTCGTGCTCGGGGGAGGCGAGCGAGAACTTCTACTTCTGCTACAACGACCACAAGTACCGAGGATGTTTCGTCGCCAAAGCGAAACTCAACATCATCGCCGAAATCCTCGTCTGTTCACAGACCCGAACAGCGGCCCCCAGATGAGCAAGCAGGAGGAGTTGTGGCCGCCAGCGAGATCCGAGGCAACGTGCCGTCGCTGGAGTACGAAGGGCAGTGGCTCGATAATTTTCGTGAGGGCTTGGGGACGTGGACTTTTCAGCATCTGGGCCAGCACATATCTCTCGAGACACTCTGGAAACGCGACGGATTCAGCCGAAAGAGCGTGCGGATTGTGATGACAGTCAGCACATCGGCTTCAGAAGAGAAGAAGACATCTAGCTCTAGCACATCGGCAGGAGGTTTATCTCCTGGCGTCAATCCGGACGATGATAACAAAATCGTGTACAAGTACGAAGGCGATGTCGACGTGTGTAGGTTGGCGGTGCCTGGCAGAAACGGAGATGATGGCACGAGCCTGCAACTTGAAAAAGATGGCAATATGCTACACACGCTCGAAATGCTGCCGGTTTCTCCAGTGTCTCCAATGTCATCGGCAAGTCCACCGCCATCGTCGGATCCGCGCAGTGCGACTAATGATCGGAGCGCAAGCAGCAAGAACTCCAACGGTCATGATGGTCGCACAGTGGTAGGAGCACATACGGACGCGCTTGCTTTTTTGGACCCTGAGCGCCAGAGTTACGGCCTGCACCTGGAGCAAGGAGGCGTAGTGGAGGAGCAGGAGGAGGAGCTGTCAACCATTTTGACAGGTGATGAAGAAAAAGCCCTTTATCGCTCAGTGGGTGGATGTTGTAAGGTGCAGACGGTGGAGAGAGCAAGTGCGACAGTGTCGATGCAGGTCGAGACGATCCTTTTTCCCATCAGTTTGAACGAAATGCGATTGCGGCCACACGGTCCGGGTGTGTACCGGAAACAACAAGGCACAAAAACGGAGGTGTATAAGGGAACCTTTGCAGAGGGGAAGCGACATGGAGTTGGACGCGTCATGTTGTCCATCGATGGAGGGATCGTGGAGGATTACGAAGGCATTTTCCTCAATGGGATTCGTGTCGAGGATGATGGTGCAGATCGTCCTCTTTCATAGCCGATGGGACCTTAGTTAGTCCTCGTTCATACATAGGTGATTCAAACACCAGCATAGAGATAGACATAGGTTGACTCAGACGTGTCCAGAGGCGTCCCTTGTTCGTGGCCTATGTAATAACGCCGAGTTAGAAGATGAAAAGCAGTCTGGTTTTGTTGAGTCGTTCCCTCGTTTCGTTGTTTGTTCAAAGGTCATTGTTTGGGTTTTTCGTTGTTCCTCTTTCTATGTTGTCAATGTTCGGCTACACTTCTCAGACATTTTTTTCGTTTCCGCGTCGTCTTGTGGTTATTGAGTTGTTCCGTGATCGACATGATATACATTTGACGAATTCATGTGCACTAGCAGGAAGGATAATGATGAATTGACGTATTTACTATATCGGTTTGATGTGCACAAGAGCAGAGGAAGCACCTTGTTGAGAGTGTCTCATTGCGCAAAGGAGTCAGATTGTCTCGAATTCCCGAACCAATTTTGTTCTGAAAATAAAAAGTCTGTTTTTCCGAGAAAGCTGGAGCGAGGCGACCAGAAAATGAACCCTGAACAGAGAGAAGACGACGGCGCGGCCCCAGACCGGAACAGACCGGTCAGGTCAAACCGAGGACGTCTAACATTGCAGTACAAGATCGATATTGCTTTCTGCAGATTCAGGGCGGAGAAGTCCGGAAAAAAGAACTTAGCCAAAAGAATGGAGGAAATCTTCCGCAAGGAGATAGGGCAACTGCCCGAGGGAGCAAATGTGAACTCCGATTGGCACAACATAAAGAGCGACCTGTCTGATTCCCTTCGTGAGAAAGTGAAGACAAGAGCAGAAACAGAAGGAGGAAGACGGCTCGTGCTCAACCAGAAGCCGAAGAGGCGAGGCATGTGGAGGGACCGGGAGGCCCCAGCAGGGGGCGAGCGGGAGCAGCAGCAAGAGCAACAGGGCCCAGACGCGAACGAAGACGAAGACAAACGGCGGATGGATCTCATCGGGAAGATATCCGCACTGTGGGCAGAACTGAAAGACTGCGAAACTGATGAGAAAAAGTTGCTGCTCAAAGGATCGTGAGCAAAAAGCAGCAGGCCCTGTTGTAACTTCCTCGAGAAGGGGGCAAAGGTGAAGGCCGCAGGGGAGAAGGGCGAAAAAGCAAGCGGCAAGGCCGCTGAAAAGCCGCGCCGCGGCTCGCAGGATAAAAAGAAAGGAGGAAAGAGGTAGTGGTTGCCGCTTTCAGAAAGGAAAGGTGTCATGGGAAGACCAGTCGCTCGGGTCAGTGTTCGGTGCGCTAATTGTTGACAACTCATCACGTGGGGTAAGATTGTTTCCACGACGGCGGGGAGCTCTCCGCGCGGGGCTCACGAATGCGGTAGATGATTACTCCCACTCGTTTGCGGGAATGAAGTCGAGTGAGTTGAGTTTTTGAGTTGGGTTGGGTTTTCCGTTTTGTCCCTCCACATCAGCAAAGTGCACAACGCGGAGCGTGATGCGAAGGTTTGGCAGCTACCATTATTGGTCAACTAGATCTGGAGTCTCAAACTGCCAGAGCAGGAGCACAGGGGAGGACACGAATAGCAAGTGGCTCAAATAAATAAGTGTTGGAAAATCCTAGGTCGGAAAGCCGAGCGGGATTCACCACATCAGATCTGGAGTCAATCTAAAAACTAAATCTAATGGTGAACAAAATAAGTAAGACAGGAAGCGGGAGCTCGACTTTTCCTTTCCACAGGTTTCACATAATTCTGATCGATCAAAAAAATAGAAACCCGGAAGTCATCACGTGAATAAGACAGAGAAAAGAAGCAAAACAAAACAGATAGAAGCACAGAGATCACAGAAGGTTTCCAAAAGAGTGCAGAAGTGTTCGCCATTAGCTCAACCCAAACCGCTGCTCTAGTTTCTCAGTTTTGAGGTCATCTTTCTTGCAAAATGAGGATGATCGTCACGGAATGGAAAGCAGTTTGTCGTTCTCTGTCGTGAGTCGTTGAAATTAACGTATGGCAAGTGGAAAAAGGGCGATAACGATATGTGCGAAAGGAAATCCATCATCAGCATCATCGTACATTCGTAAGTTGTATGGCAGGCACGTTTCACAAGGGAGTCGGTAACCCTTACGGCAGAGAAATATTCGTGCATGTGCGTTGTTCATATTCATAATCAGGCGGAGGCGGCCTCACAGCGTCAAATATGTTCTGATCGAATGCGAACCGACATGATTTTTCCACGAATGTTGTTCACAGCATAGCAGTTCTCTTATACAAGACACAGATTCCGCAGTTAATCGTTGCAATGTGATACAAACGCGGAAGCGGAGTTCGTCCTAATTCGTATTGTCGGCATTCGTTGTGATTCGGGAAGTTCGGCCGTGGCATGGAGCACGGTGTTGGTTGAGGGTGCGCTACCAGTAAAGCACAAAAATCGTCCGGCAAGATGAACATGCGGAAGCAGCCGACTCTTTTCGACGGCCAAGGTTCTCTCATGCACGGCACAGAGTCGGCAGTTGATCGTTGTATGTGATACAAACGTGGAAACGGAGCTCGTCAGATTCCTATTTGCGGCAGAGTTGAGGGCATGGATTCGGTCTCCTTGATTGCAGCCCATTATGAAAAAGTGAACGGCTTCGAAGTGAGTTGCATAAAAGCGAGAATTATTGGTGAGCGTTTTTCTTTGCGGCAGAACGGAGCAAGTGTCATATATGAGTCATAATCATTCCATCCTTGGGCCAGGCATCCTTGGGTCACGGTCTTTCCATCTTTGGGACAGGCATGGAGCGACGAAACAACAGCAGCCAAGTTGACGTGGCAACGTTGACGTTCCCGTTCGCCGTCGGTTTGACATCGGTTTGGCGCCGGATTTCGCACGTCGTTTTTCATTGGTTGCCTTGCCGATGCCGTCTCGAGAAGTATATCATGATTTTTTTTTGAATTGTGACTTATCGTCGTGTCGAGTTGCGTGCAGTTATATTTTATGGGCAAGTTCCAAACCGATTGGGGAAGCAATGGCGTGTTGTTTGACAGTCAAAGTGTTGGTGATTGATTGCCGTTTGGCGGCGTGATGGTGATTTCTCGACATCGTCAAATCTTCTCCTTCTCGACCTCGTCGACACGGGTCAGATCGCAGCTCAGCGATGTCTCCCGACTTCTGACCTTCCTTGTGTGTGATTTCAGTGGCAAGGTTGGATGTGTGAATCAGACCTCATCAGGAAATCGTTGCGACGTTCCTGTCGATGTTGGTTTAAAAAAAACGTTTAATGTCATCTCGGCGTAATTTGTTGGCGGATTTGGTGTTGTGCAAGCGTTCCATCGCAAGGACACACATCGATCTCGCGAAGTTTCTCACCTCTTGGCGCAGTCGGAACAGCCAACTGGTACTGGTCCTGGACCATAACAAACCATACGCACTCTCAGAGTCTGGGTTGTTGCTTTGCCTCCAGTCGGTCTTGATCGGGTGCTTTGTGGGCAAGTTCGGCAAGGTAGTCCTTGCATACAGGAAGCCAACGCGTGATGTCTAGTGATATCAAACAGCGACAGTGCGGAGAATCGCACACAGCGAATTTCAGTTTGAACAAGTTGTCGCTCCAGTTGAATGATTATGATCCTCTTCAGAAGTGTTTGATCAGGTTTGGTTGGAAAAATTTGGTTCGAAGATTGCGTCGGGTCAGGAGCGCAGGAGCAGGTGGGGCCGAGAATTGTGTTGTCATCTCCGTCGTCAGCAGTGTTGGGCGCAACCTGAGGTCTGATTTATCGTGCATCGGATACATTATGGGCACGTCTGAATACGGCTTGTCGAGCTTTACAAGCCGTATTCAGACGTACACCCTAGAGCACGACCAGAGCTTTAGCACTCCTCCTCTTTCAGCGTTACTCTCTGCCACGCACGTCTGCAACGTATGCCAGGGAACGAATCCTGGCGCCAACTTCTTACCGACACATGGCCCAGATGAACGCTATCCAAATTTCTTTTCCAACTCCAGATCCAGAACTATGGACCTGGAGGCTTGTCGATCTGCAAGGAGTCTTGGTAGTCTTGGTTCGCATTGAGCGCCGCCAACGACCCTTCGTCGTATACGTATTTCATTGTGGCACGCAGCGCTTGACATGCAACCTCCTTGCAGGATCGAATCTGAAAATGATCGGCACGTAGTTCCAACCAACATGTTCGGACCATTTCTATCGTGCGGCTTCACGAAGTAGATCGCCTTGATCTAGAAACATCAAGGCTCGTCCGCCCGCGAGCAATTAGAAATACTGATAGTATCATTCTCAGAAGAGTGTTCTGCACCTCAGAATCAGCAACCGATCATCCTCCGATTCTGCATTTCAACAACAGCCGGCACGTTCCAACCAACGTCTTTGGATTTGGTTGTATTTCTATCATGCGGCTCAGCAGCAACATGATCGTCATACATCCGATTTATCAAACCTGGCATCGAGACATCTGTCCCCTTCTGTTTTTACACGAGTCTGCGAATTCATGTTCTCCTTCCACCGAAGTAGATGTGCAATTGATTTGTTTCGTGCAATTCCACCGCATCTACGTAGTCTGTTGCATCTACGTTTACGAGTCTCTCGCATTTGCGTATAGAAGTTGAGATTTTTCATCAGCAGTTCATCATCAGCATTCATTCTCTACAAAGATGCAGACGCCTAGACTGCTTCGTATTGCGCAGTTATTTTGTGCATCCATCGCCTTCCTGCACGACGGCCCATTGGTGGTTATCGGTCGTTGCTTGGTGGGCAAGAATGGAGGTGACGCGCATTGCTTGGAAGCAGAAGATGCCGTTGGCTCCTGCAGTGGTGAGCAAGAAGATGAACTGCAGCAAAGAGTTGCAGGAGATGAGCTGAGACAGCAAAGACGGGCCGCTGAGAGGACCGCGCCTGCTCTCCTCTCTCCTCCGCCAACTCTCCTCCAACGAGAACCTCCGAGGGCTCACGAGAACGACAATTTGCCGAGCGACAACGGGAGCGACAACTTGCCGAGCGCCGCTGGAGGAGCAATTCATGTGCCATTCCCACTGGAATTGCTGGCCCGAATGCTTCTTTTGAATGTATGGTTTGCAAATCTACCGAAAAGAGCGTCGCTCGACATGTCCGCGCCGCTCGACATGTCGGCCACACAAAGCTGTTTCCGAGACGCAACAGATGCAGAGGGTGCTGTCAGTTGTCTTCGTGTGCACGAGAAAAACAGCATCAACAACAATGAGGTCTTTACGAAGTTTCAGGGCAGTGCTCCGCAGTGCTTCCATGCAGATGACTCTGAATCTGTGGACAACAAGGTCGCGTGTCTACAAGGGAAAGTAGACGAAGTTCGATCGGAGCAAGAGAAAGGCAAGGTTCGAAAACAGTTGGAAAGCTGGCTTTCCGAGATGCCCGAGCTGCCGCGTGAGCTGCGTGAGAGCCTGAAGATACCTGAGGGCTTGACTAAGCTAAGGGAGGTCTTGAAAACAGAAAACGTAAACAAGTTTTTGGCAGACCCTCACTCTATTCTCTTTGCGCAGTCGTCGATGTCCCCAGAAAAACAACGGACTGCGGTCCTTGCTTTTGCCACGTTCCTCATTTGGATAACGCATAGGGGTAACGGACTTCACTGTCTTCACGGGTTCGTTCTCGGCGTCGCGGTCGTTTTGGTGCGAACGACTACCGGTAACACCTCTCCACCAGAGGAGTTTCCAGCGACCTTGGTTGCTCTGCATGTCGCAAATGAAATCGCTCACAGCGCCCCGTTGCAGGAAAACCTCGAGCTTGTGTGGGGTCTTGTGGGTCCTTTTGTGCAGCTGTATGTCCTAGTGGCACGTGCTCTTCTGGAACTGATCACGGCAGTGCTCGGAAACATCCCTGCAACGGGTGCTCTCAAGCTACTTTTCGTCTTCCTAAGACGTCTCTGCGACATCCTTGCCAGGGATGCTGATTATCAGAGAGCGGGCACCGGGAGGCAACCTCTTCTGGCAAATAGAAGAGAGGAACCAAAACCAATGGTCTCTTGGCTCATCACGTCCGTTGCTCGACTCTTATTTCTGGGCACCGCGACCATGATGTTTTTAGGATGGTTGGCACATTCCCAAGCCACCTTCTATAGCCAACTGCCCGCCACACCCTGGAGAATCGAGCCTGATCTCTTCGCGGGACAGGGCATGTCGTTCACGTGGCAAAACGAGGACCCCTTTTTTACATCTCTTCGGGAAGATGCCGACAACCACAACGCCGCTCGAGAGAATGAATTGTGGAGCAGCATCCTGAACGGAATTCCGGGCGGCGAAACGTTGCAAGAAGCGTTCAAAATTTTGCCCACGCGCAACACACAAGTCGACAAGCGAAAGCTCGACGAAATTGTCGCGGAGATCAAGAAGCTGGCGACAAACTACAGGGAGAAGGGCGCTGACATCTACCGCGATTTGCCAGTTTTGGATAAGCTGGAAGAGGAGCTCACCAGAAGTCGCGGCTTGAGTGGAGACGCTGTGGAGTTGTTTGTGCGGAACGCAAATTCTGGTTTCTTGCCGGATGGCTATGAAGATTTGGTGTCTTTGTTGGAGGATTTCCCGAACCTGAGGCATTACCGTGGATGCCGCGGCACAGAAATCACGAAGCAGCTCGATGAAGAATTCCCGAAGATGCTGGAAGATTGCAAGAAAGCGCTTGAGCTCGCCGATTCAAAAGGAAAGAACGCGGTAGACACCGAGGCGGGGATGAGAACGCTCGTTCACGAAAAATTGGACAGCCTTGTCGTCAGCTTTGATCATGCTGGCACTGCTGACGCTGCTGGAGCTGGGGAGGGAGAGCAGTCCAGTGCCTCTACTTCACAAGAGAAAAAGATCAATGAATTGGTTCACGAGATCGATGAGTTCGTGAAAACGCGAGACGTGCTGGCGGGAGACATCGGGGAGACGCAGGGTGTTTATGAGGGAGAGCTCGCGAAGGCTGCGAAGCAAGCACGTGATATCGTCCGGTTAGCTGACCACGAACACGACAGACAAATGGGCTCTCAAGAGGGCGAGAAATTACAGCAGAAAGCGCAAGATACCACAGGACTACTCCTGTCTCCAGGAGGAGGGGGAGGCCTCCTGTCAGGAGGAGGCAGTAGTTCTTTGCAAGCTGTCGGGAATTTCATAGGCGGGGCTCTCATGTCGTTGACAGGAAAGCAGGACAGGAAGAAGGATGAAAGCGAGAGGTATCGCCAACAGGCAATGGCCGAACGAAGCTTGAAAGGGGAGACTCGGGCCGGACGCAAGGATCCTCTGAGCGGTACATCGAGCGCATCGACTTTCGCAAAATCTATCGAGGATCAGGATCCCTTCCTGGCGCGTGAGTTGAATGATATTACCGGCAGAGTGCACGAGGCGTTGCGCAAAAAGAAAGAGGATCCCCAACTTTTGATGGCAGTCGAAAACATCGAAGCCAAAATGTTGCGGAATGTGATCTGCGCATCTCGCGCATCTCGCAGATCTCACGCATCTCAAGATGAATCGGTCGCAAATGAATCGGACTCAGTATCACCAGGCGCAGATGAAGCGGTCGCATTCTTTGCGGAGGAGATGTTGGCGTCCATCAGCTCCAACAGCAAGCTGATTGAATTTTGTCAGCCCCCAGCATCGGGCACGCTAATTCTCCCCCAATTTGAAGAGTTTCTGGAGACGCAATACAGCATGGATTTCTGGTTGGATCGGGGACTCTTGGATCTCGCCAAGAGAATCATGTCCACTGACGCGACTGGCAAACAACAGCAACAAGTCAAAGCGCAGCAAAAACGGCACCTCCGTGCTATCGGGAAAGCAGTCAAGAACGTCCGCGAGTCGCGTAGAAAATTCTGGAAGAAGAAGATGGGCGTGATTGTCTGGAAGAATGCCCTGAACAGGTTGCGGATTGTGTTGGAGGGCGTTTTGATGCGTCCGAAGTTCTGCAAAGCCATCATTGAGCCCTTGCATAATTACACAAAATCCATGTCAGACACCGTGGAGCGGTCCGGTCAGGCTGCAAAAGAGACTCTCACCGACTTCTTGGTTGTGTTTTCCGAATTTTTGGGAGACAAACTGAGATAAAAAGATTGTGGGGAGGTCGGATGAGGCTGTGGTATCTGTTATTTATCCAAGATGAGATATTTAATAGTCGACGTCTTGAGATCGATTTAGATCCGGATTCTCAAACCGGATTCAAGCAACAATAGGTGACAGATCTTATTAATTTCAAGTGGATAAAAATCTGCGTCAATACGACAGCTTTTATTTTCTCTTCAAGTTGTCGTGTGGCGCCACCAATTCGCGGGATTCGTACCCAGCAAGTAGTTGAAAAATGATCTGAAAGAACTCAAGATATTTTTTATTTGTTTTCAGGTGAAATTTCCACGTTGATGCTCATGCATCTTCGATGTGCAGTGGAGCTAGAAATTTCCCCGAATCCACAATTTCTCCTCTCTCACAAACAAGGCGTGTTTTTTTTGTGTTGTTTGCACGTCAGTAGAGTTTATTTTCCGAGGTTCTTCAGGACTCCGGACACGCAATGCGAGGTTGTAATAATCAGCCTTCGCCGTGTTGTGGCCTGCATCGCTAGCGGAGTGTATGGCGTCAGCAGACAGCACTTTCATTATGGCTGACGCCATGCTCCGCTAGACACTTCTCACGCTGGCTCCGTTGTGGTCAAACTGGCGATCTCTCCCCCCAAATCGGCACTTGAGATCACCCTGAAGCTCAGGAGATCGCGGTGAATTTCTCGACGCCAACTATCGGTGTCGGGTTTTTAGATGAAGGGTCCGGCAAAATTAAATCGAGAAAAGTCGGGTTTGTAGAATTATTTTATAGGAAGGTTTGATTGAGTCTTCCTGATTTCCAAGTTTAGAATTTCCTATGCTCGGTGAAGAATATCCACAGTGTGCCACACAATCCGGTCTGCTTCCTTCGTTTGAGACTGAGTCTGCAGACGGATGGAGACCACCTCTGGTGGATTCTGACCGTATTCTTTTTCATATTCATTCCATCAGCATCACTCCGCCTAAGGGAAAGGGCCCTTTTTTGGCCCTATCATTCGGCCTTTCATGACAACAATCTCATTTTGCATTTCTGATTCTGTTATGGTTATCGTCGCAAACGAAGATAACTACAAGCATTTCATTTACGCAAAGATCTGAGCATTGGCTGTCCCGTGGGTGCAGCGGCGTTGGCTTAGTTTCAATAAAATCGGAAACTCCTTGAAGTCTGCATCTGATGGTGGATTGTTGGCGCCACAGAAGTAGAGCAACATCTTCTAGAAAGACAGTGTAATTATGTATTTAGGGAATAGGGATTAGCCACTCCTTCAAAAACGTGCTTATCTATTTCGTTCCTTTTTAACTTAATTCGCCAGTTGGTGCATGTATTCCTTTTTTAACTCTAGCTTAACTCTAACTCGCCATTGATACATTTATTTCGTTCCTTTTTGACGAAAAAGTCCTGTAAGGCTCGTCTTACTCGCCGGCGTAGTCAGCAATGGTTATCTTATTCTTATCTCATCTTCTTATCTTCATTTTCTAAGACTCCGACTCGCCCTTCTCATTATTTGTCTTTTTTGACCTCTCATCTAATCAGATGGGGAGCGTCGTGAGATTCCTTCGTCAACACGAGGAAAGGCGTCGCAAGAAATTAGCCGTGAAGAAAAAGTCGAAACTCAAATAGGAGCTGCGCAATAAGCCATCTACTCTAGTTCCTGGCTGGTTTCGGCGCAATTCTCAGCAGCTGAACATTGCGAATAGCCTATAGCAGGGCCCCTCGAGGCGACGGGCCAAGACAATACGACACGATAAGACGCAGCCACCTTTATTCATCTACGATCGCTCCTGGCGGCAACGGTTTTTTCGTTTTCTTTTGTAACCATGTAAAAACAGCATTCTTGTCTTGAGTGAGTCAATCAAGAATGGTCGCAAGTTTACAATGTTAAAAGAAAAACCGAAAGAAATCATGGGCATGTGTCATGTGGCATTGGTCGTTTGAGCCAGGTTTCGGTAAATCCGGAGGCAGCCGCGTGTTCGTTGTTGTTGTGTTGTATATTGATGCGTCACGCCGTTGGTAGAGGGGAGTGCGCACGTCCATTGTCTTCTTTTTACTTCTGGTCATCAGCAAGTAAGCTTTTTGTTTTCGAATGGATAGGAGTTCCTCTGGAGATTCACAGGAGTGTCCCGCAATTGTCTGGTCTCGGTCGTTTGTGTGGTCTCGGTTGTCGTTGTGGTTAAACAGTGCTTTTGCTCGAGGAAGTTGTCACCGAAGGAGCACCAAGCTGTCGTCTGCGACGTTTATTTTGCTCGGCTAGCGGAGGCATTAGTTTTTTCTCCCCAGTGCGGGGACGCAGAGACGTTTTTTTCTTTTCGAGTGTTGAGCCAGTCGTCCTCTTTCCTATTTCCTCTTCCTTCGTGTGATTCTAAGTATCACTCAGAGGCAGGCTCCACAGTTCCCATCGCCGTCTCAGTTCCCATCGCCGTAACAGTCCCTAGTTTGGTTTGCGTTGAGCATTGTGCGTTGAGCAGTGAGCATTGAGGCGGTTGTTCCCAATTTCGCAACGTTCCCAGTTTCGCAAGTTGCGTCATTCCGTTTCCATTGGATCCCGTGATTCCAATTCGTGAAAGTTCCTCATCGTCAGAGTTCCTGCAAGTGTCAGGTTAGAGTTTCTGCAAGTGCCACGTTCGTTGCATTTGTCGTTCTGATCGGAGGATAGTACAAGGGTGTCTTTAAATGAAAATCATTTGTTGTCAGACCGACTCAGGTCGCCAGACGACGGGGTTCCGTTGGTGAACCTCGTTTTGGGCACGTCCGTATGTAAAGTCATATCTATCACGTAGATTTTTTATGGATTTGACATTGACATGGTTGAGTTATGGAAGCGTGACCAAACAGCGCAGGTCGCAAAGAGGAGGACGCGCGCGTTTAGTCAATTTCATCTCGTGCGTTTTTGTCTAG
>JACKZZ010008166.1_pt1 | contig 57404 bp, 61 predicted proteins | sample 8027871 | NCBI WGS metagenome assembly JACKZZ01 (sample SAMN15724774, study PRJNA655200) | protist metagenome | isolation source: fluorescence activated cell sorting (FACS) single amplified genomes of... | place: USA: West Boothbay Harbor, Gulf of Maine | collected 2000-07-19
TCCCCTGTAGGTTGAATCAACTTAAACACTACTAGAATTGGATATAACCACCATCCTCTAATTAGCTCTGTTGTCATCACGAGCGGACATTATCGAGCGTGGTAGTTACGCTTGTCATCGTGAACGCAGCGGAAGCGGAGTGCGACGATCTCCATCAGCATTGCACGCGATTGCCACGTCCTGCTGACACAGTCCTCGCATGACTGTGATAAAAATCTAAGTGCGGGGTTCTTGAGGCATTTGTTTTATCTCAATAGTGTGTTGGTTGTAGAAATATCTCATAAGCTCATTTTGTGTTGCGGTGTTCACTGCTTCTGCGATAGTTTTGTTTAGTTCATTTGCGGTTTGTTTTGCAATATTATTTGCAGGTGGCACTATAACCTTGTCTAATATTGCAAATACGAATTTGCCACTTTGGTCCTGTATCATATTAGTGTAATCGCCTATATGGTTTAGGTTAAAGCTTTCTTCAAGAAGAGTAGGGACTATTTTTATAGAGCCACGATTCATTGTTATAGTTTCTTGTGATACCTGTGTTTTATTGTTTTTAATAAAGCTATCTAGGTCATGGGGTGCAGTGATAAATTTTCGATATATCATGCTTGCATTACTTTTTAATAGTATCTTTTTGTCTTGATTGCCTAGGATTTTTATAATTTCTGGTTTTACCTGGTCTAGTTTTAGTAACCTAGATGGGTATATTGTTTTTGTATTAAAGATATAATAATCGTTACTATCACTTGAAAGTTGTGCAGCGTCTGAGGGAGAGTTTTCGTCATCTCCTTCAAAGGCCAAAGATAAAAATCTTTGCACTTCATCTGATTTAATATTATTTATCTGAGGTGTTTTTGAAGATAATTTATCAATTTTATGATGAGCAAGATTGTATTTTTTGGCAATAGCAGGTGATGATTCTCCAGAGGAAATTAGATCCTCTATATCTTTGATTGCATTATGCATTGCTTTTTCTGGATTTTCGGCTTTAGTAAAGTTCTGAGGTGAGATTTTGATGAATTCGATATCACGTAGTTCGTTAGTGGTGAAATCCTTTTGGTGAGATTCGTAGTATCTATTGATTTCTTCATTCGGTGGTATTGTGGTGTTTTTATCTAGTTGTGGTGTTATATGAATAACATGTAGTTTTCTATCTTGGTTTTGGTATTGGTACAGATCTTGGATCATTGTGTCTGGCGCTGTGAAAGGAGTGATGGCAGATTCAAAAATTTGAGACGCAAGTGCCATCTTTTGTTGAGATACATAGTCTTTCTCTGTCATGCCTTGATTTATAACAATGCGCTTAAATAAGTTGCGATCAAACTTTCCTTCTTTATCGAAGAAAAAACGATTTTTACTTATTTCATTTTTTGCCATGTTATCGCTAACAAAAATGCCAAGTCTTTGATATTCGAGTTCTAAGATTTTATTGCGAATCATGCTATTTAGTACTAGAGAGTCAACATTTAGATTGTCTAATGCAATGTTTGGGTTCATTTGCACTATAGAATGAACAAAGTTTTTTCTTTGTTGGTTAAATTTATCTGTATAAATATAATTGTTTTTGTCTATTTTTACTACATAATTATCTCGTGATGGAGCATTGGTGCCCACACCCCACACAACAAGGCTTAATACTACTATTGCTAATAGAAATTTTGTTAGTAGGCCATAAATTGAGTTACGGAAGTTTAATAGCATTTTTATTTATGATCAGTTTTTGTATGGTTTTTGTTTTTTACAGATTTTTTTTGTGTTTTCTGTAAAAATAATTTGTCATTTTTTGTTAAAGGCACAGAAGAGTCAGAGCCTCTATTGTTTGTTTCTGTAGAGTGTTTTGTGGCCTGATCAGGTGGTGTTAGATCAAAGTTTGGTGGTACAGACAGAGGAGATGCTTTTACAGCAGAATATTCATCTGGTGATTTACGCTCTATACCTAAATATCGTTTTACTGTAGGGTCACATCCAGATAACACAAACAAGACAGAGATAAGTGCAAATAATACAGATTTTTGCGTCATTATTTTTCCTCTTTTAAATTAAGTAATAAAAAAACTATTCCAATAAAAATAGCTGAGTCAGCTATGTTAAAAGCTGGCCAGTGATATTTTCCCATGTGGAAGTCTATAAAATCAAACACTGCGCCGTAGTTTATTCTGTCTATGATATTAGCAATGCCTCCTCCAATAATCAAGCTATATGGTAAGATATTTTTCCCTTTATCTTTAAAGGATAAATAGACTAAGATGCTGACGATGAGCATTGCAGTACAAAAGAATAATATGTTGCTATATTTAGTATTAGATAATATGCCAAAAGATATGCCTTTATTCCAAACGCTCACAATATTTAGGAATGGTAAAATAACTAAAGGGTCTTGATTCACTTTTGTAAGCACAAGAAATTTGCTATATTGATCCATTGCAACAGTAGCGATTGTTATAATTATGGCTATTACTAATAACAGGTGTTTTTTTGTTATAATATTATTTTTCATTTTTCTATTTAAGAATTTATATAAGTTTTATTCTTTTCTATTAGTGAAGGCAAATAAAAATAATTTTTATTTGAATAGTTTGCATTTGTAATGTATTTTTTACAGGTAACTATTCTTAAAGCCCCTGTGGTGGAATTGGTAGACGCGACAGACTCAAAATCTGTTGTCCTTCGGGACGTGCCTGTTCAAGTCAGGCCAGGGGCACCATCATTACTTACTTTTCTATAATGCGGACTATAATAAGCATATGATTATATAATTAGGTTATTTTAAAACCCATTATCTGGTGCCCTCTAGGATTTAAGTTAATTCGTTGTATCTGGGCATAAAGCTTGGGAAAAAGATTTTGAAGGAGGAAAAGCTTTCATATATGCTTTTATTTCTGGCATGCATAATTTATAATTATACGATTCTTGCCTCACAAAAGTATAAAATGGACTTTCAGTCGCAGGCATATTATTTTTAAGGTCTGCCTTAGTAAAGCCCCCTATAGGTAATACATTAAATATTGAAAGAAAGGATGCTCTATCGCGTTGGAAATTTCTAAATTTAGAATTAATTAGGTAAATACTAATGCTAGTTTCAGTATTCTTAAAAATATTAATCACTGTTTGTTCAAGTGTTGCAATTTTAGACATTACATTATTTGACATCTGTGAAACCGCTAAGCTTTCGGGTAAATCTTCAGTAAGTCTTTCACTTTCTTCACTGCTTTTTGTATTTAGGTTTTCAAGGATTGTAATGATTTTTACTGTTATACTATTACTTAAATCCTTAAAAAACCCTTGATTACTTTCTACAATATCTGGAACTAAGTGGGGTGGCTATGCACCTAATTTTGCAAGAAATGTTTGGATTGTATCAAATATTAATTTGTCTGCTTCTTGCTCTATTTTACTAACTTCTGATGCTACCATATTATAGAAGGAAGAGAACGCTGCCGCTGCTTTTGTATCTGAAGTACTTTCATCGACGTGTGATAATAGTTGATCCATTTTGGGAGAGTGTAATCATTTAATCAGAAGAGATTGTTATAAAAAGCTTGCCATGTACTAAAAAAGTATTGTTGCTAACATTTTACTAATTTTATGTTTAGAATTTAGACTTAATTTTCAGGAAAAACTAGGTTTTGTAATGTTTCAAGATAGGTAATGTATATGGTGGGAGATGATTAGGGCTCTCACATATTAAAACATTATAGGATAAGCGTTGTATCGTGTTTTATAAACTCACTAATAGTAATGCTGACTATTTCTGCTAGTATATCTTCCCTCATTTCAGCATCTTTCTTAGTGCCGTTATAGAATATGCCAATCAGGATTGGTTTATGTTCTGGAGGCCAAATTATAGCAATGTCATTAGTAGTACCGTTGGCTGAGCCACTTCCAGTTTTGTTGCCAACTAACCAGTTGCTTGGAGTTCCAGCTTTAATTCTGTTGTCGCCTGTTTTCGAGTCAATTAAGTATGAGATTATTAGTTCTTTAAATGGTTTATTTAATGTGTTTTCTAAGGCGATTTTTTTTAGGCTAATAATCATTTGTTTGGGAGTTGATGTAAATATATCGTGTTGATTACTTGAGTATGATTTTTTATTCCACGCGTTTTCTGCGCTAAGAATATTATTTCCTAATGTTTTACTGAAGTCATTGAGCTTGTCTTTGCCGCCTAGTTTTTTTATAATAACATTCATTGCTCCGGTATCGGATGTTGTGATTGCTGAGTGGCAGATTTCATTAATTGTCATGCCATCTTGAATTTTGCTGCCGCTTAGGAAATCTGTGTTTACTATGTCTTCTTTAGTGAAGTATATTTTTTGTTTTAGTTTATTAGGTGCGCTTTCTATTGATTTTTATATTGCGGCTGCTCCTAATACTGTGTATGTGCTTTGTATTGGAAATAGCTCCTTTTCTCTATAAGCTACAGTATTTTTATTGTGGGTATTAATGGCATACACTCCTATTCTGCCTTCTGTTTTTTTTCAGTTTGTTCTATTAGGTTTTTTATGTGTGAGTTAGCACTTGCATTATTAGTAACTATAAGGAATACGGCAGTGCATAGTAATTTAGATAAAGTTTTGGTTATCATGCTTATATTTTTATGGTGGGTGATGACAGATTCGAACTGCCGACCTACTCGGTGTAAACGAGTTGCTCTACCAACTGAGCTAATCACCCTTGAGATTTCACGATATTACAATAGCTTTATAAAAAATCCAGTGTTTTTTTGTATTATTGCTATTTAGTCTTTTGTATAAGACTAGTATTACATGTTTGCACTAATATAACAAATATCCTTATTTAGATAAAAAGAGAATGTTGTTTTGAGTTAATTATTGGTTTGCCTAATAAAAAAGGTCACTTAAAGTGACCTTTTATTATTTTAATGGAACTTGTGTAAGTTCAAAATCTCAGTTAAGAGAATCTACTAAATGCTTACCAGGCTTGAATTTTGGGCGCTTAGAAGCAGGGATTTTGATTTCTTCACCTGTTCTTGGGTTGCGACCTTTCATTGCTGCTCTTTTTGAAACTGCAAAAGTACCAAAGCCTACTAGTCTTACATCATCATCTGATTTAAGAGCTGCTTCAACTGCTTCCATAAAAGAGTCTAGTACTTTTGTACAGTGAGCTTTTGAAACACCGCAGTGATTTGATATTTTTGAAATTAAATCTGTTTTATTCATGGATCCGTCCTAATTAAAATTAAGTTTAAAAAAGTTTGATGAAGAAGGTTAAGCCTTAAAATACTTCATATACAGTTTAATTTTTAAATAAACATACTGTAGTGTCAATGGGTTACTGCAGTATTGTTGGGATTTTCTTTATCTGTGGCATATATGCTGTCGCTTTCTAGGCACTCTATAGGCTTAGTTTTCCTAGTAAGAGCGTGCTTTAATGCTTCATCTGCAGTTTTTATTGGAATAATTTCTAGACCTTTTAAGATATTTTTTGGTATATCAGGTAGGTCTTTTTTATTTTCAAAAGGTATTAAAACGGTTTTAATTTTGCCCCTATGTGCTGCTAGGAGCTTTTCCTTAAGACCCCCTATGGGTAATACACGTCCTCTTAATGTTATTTCTCCTGTCATTGACACATCTCTTTTTACGGGGATTGAAGTCATAACGGAGACAATAGACGTAAACATCGTAATACCAGCTGAAGGCCCATCTTTAGGTGTTGCTCCTTCAGGCACATGTACGTGTATATCACGTTTAGCATATTCAGAAGATTTTATGCCATAGTGATGTGAAGTGGCCCTAAAAAAACTAAATGCTGCTTGGGCAGATTCTTGCATGACGTCGCCTAGTTTGCCTGTTGCTTTAATTCTACCTTTACCAGGTAATGATAATGCTTCTATAGATAATAGGTCGCCGCCAACTTGAGTATATGCAAGTCCTGTTGTAACGCCAACAAAGTTTTTTTTCTCGCTTTCACCAAAAGTAAACTTTTTTATACCTAGTAATTTTTCCAGGTCGTTTGGCTTTACATGCACTTCTGTTTTTTTCTTTTGTTCGATTGCTACTACTGCTTTTCGTGCTAATCTTGACAATTCTCTTTCTAGCCCTCTAACACCAGCTTCTCTTGTGTAGCAGCGGATTATATCGGTTAGTGCTTCTTTAGAGATATCAAACTCTTTTTTGTTTAATTTATGAGTTTGTCTTTGTTTTTTTATTAAATGGTTATTTGCAATAGCCATCTTCTCATTTTCCATATAACCAGGAATATTTATAACCTCCATTCTATCTAGTAGGGCAGGGTGAAGGTTCATTGAGTTTGATGTAGCGATGAACATTACTTTTGATAAATCATATTCAACTTCTAGGTAATGATCAACAAACTTATTATTTTGTTCTGGGTCCAGCACTTCTAATAAAGCTGCAGCTGGATCTCCTCTGTAGTCAGCTCCTACCTTGTCTATTTCATCTAAGAGCATTACTGGATTATCTGATTTTCCTTTTTTTAGTAGATAGATAATTTTTCCAGGCATAGATCCTAGGTATGTTTTTCTATGTCCTCTTATTTCTGCTTCGTCTCTTATGCCACCCAGAGAAAAGCGTAAAAACTCTCTACCTGTCGCAGCAGCAATAGATTTTGCTAGCGATGTTTTGCCTACTCCAGGAGGTCCTACAAAGCATAAAATAGGTCCATGTAAAGATTTGGTTCTTTTTTGTACTGCTAAAAACTCTACAATTCTCTCTTTGATTTTTTCTAGACCGTAGTGGTCTTGTTCTAGGATTTTTTCAGATCTTTCTATGTTATGCTTTAGCTTGGTTTGTTTACCCCATGGTAATCCTAATAAGCAATCTAGGTATGTTCTTGATATGGTAGCTTCAGCAGAATGTGCATTGGTCATCTTTAATTTATTAACTTCTGCTTCTGCTTTTTCTTTAGCTTCTTTTGAGAGTTTGGTTTTCTTTATTCTTTCTTCTAGCTGTTCAAATTCATTTTTGCCATCGTTGGTAGTGCTGCCCAGTTCTTTATGAATTGCTTTTAATTGTTCATTTAAGAAATAATCTTTTTGTGCGCGATCCATTTGCTTTTTTACGCTATCTTTGATCTTCTTTTCTGTTTTTAGAAGGCTAATTTCATACTCGATAGCAAATAACAGTTCTTTTAAGCGGCTTTTCGCATTGCTCATTTCTAGTAAATGCTGTTTCTTCTCAATATCAATCGAGACATTTGCTATTATAATGTCGGATAGATATGACGGGTCTTTTATTTCGCTAATAATACTCATGATTTCATTGTTAGAAATAGAGGAGTATTTTGAATATTCTGTAAAGAGAGAAATAACAGATTTTATGAGTGCTTTTGTTTCTACATCATTAATAATCTTATCTTCTATGTCTATTACTGATGCTTGGAAAAAGCCATCATTTTCAATGATTTTTGTTAGCTTTACTTTCTTAATTGCTTCAATTAAGACCTTGAGTGTGCCGTCTGGTAGTTTTAATGTTTGTATGATTTTTGCTACTACACCTATAGAAAATATATCTTTTGCTTTTGGCGACTCCTGTCCAGAGTCTTTTTGTGTGGTTAGAACTATATGATTTTTTTCTTTATCTATTTGTTCAATAGCTTTAATAGATTTAGTTCTTCCTATAAAAAGCGGTGCTATCATTTTTGGGAATAGAACAATATCTCTAAGTGGAATTAGTGGATATATTGTATTTATTTTTTTCATATTGATATCCTATGTTTTGCAGTGTCAATTATAAATATAAGTACGATTTTATAAAAATACAAGCTACGATGTCTTTGTTTTTTTCTCGTCTTCGTGCACAACAAAAGGATATTTATTAGAAACAATGGATTGTTTATCGACAATAATTTTTTTAATGTTGTCTTGTGCCGGAATCTGAAACATTGGTTCAAGTAATATATTCTCTAATATTGCTCTTAAGCCACGTGCCCCTGTTTTTCTTTTGATGGCTTTACGTACAATTTCTTGAATTGCATCGTCGGAAAACTCTAGTTCAACATTTTCCATGCTGAATAGTCTTTGATATTGTTTGATTAGGGCATTTTTAGGTTTGCTTAAAATATCGGTGAGTGCCTTTTCATCAAGTTCTTCTAGTACTGATATTACAGGCAACCTGCCTACAAATTCTGGGATTAGACCAAATTTTACTAGGTCTTCAGGTTCTATGTGTGATAAAATCTTTTTTTGCTCTTCTGTGTTATCTTTGAGATTAGCACCAAATCCAATAGAATGATCAGCTACTCTATTATTAATGATTTGTTCTAGGCCGCTAAATGCCCCACCGCAAATAAATAGAATATTTTTTGTATCTACTTGTATAAAATCCTGTTGTGGATGTTTTCTACCACCTTGTGGAGGTATTGAGGCAACTGTGCCTTCCATTATTTTCAATAATGACTGTTGTACGCCTTCACCTGAAACATCGCGTGTAATAGAGGGGTTTTCAGATTTTCTAGTGATTTTATCTACTTCATCTATATAGATAATACCTCGCTGTGCTTTTTCTACATCATAATTAGAGATTTGTAATAACCTTAATATTATGTTTTCGACGTCCTCACCTACATAACCAGCTTCTGTTAAAGAGGTTGCGTCTGCTATGGTAAATGGCACGTTAAGGGTTTTTGCCAAAGTTTGTGCTAGTAATGTTTTTCCACTACCAGTAGGCCCAATTAATAAGATATTAGACTTTGCAATTTCTGTGTTGTTACTGTCCCCATGAGACTCAGATTGTAATCTTTTATAGTGATTATATACTGCTACAGACAATACTTTTTTTGCCTGGGTTTGTCCAATTACATATTCGTCTAGCGTTTTGCAAAGATCGTGCGGTCTTGGCAGATTATCGCAGTTGTTGGAGATGTCTGTTGTATTGTTTTCTTTTACTATGCCCTGGCATAACTCAATACATTCATTGCAGATATATACGGATGGGCCAGCAATAAGTTTTTGTACTTCATGCTGACTTTTACCACAGAATGAGCAATATAGTGTTTTGTTTGATTCTTTTTTTGGCATAAAATTACTTTTGCTGATCTCTTTTTGTTATTACTTTGTCAATTAGCCCAAATTTTAGTGCTGCTTCCGGAGTCATATACTTATCTCTTTCCATAATATCTTCGATATGCTTTAGTTTTTGCCCGGTATGGCGTGCGTATATTTTGTTTAATTGGTTTTTTGTTTCAATCATGTCTCTTGCATGTATTTCGATATCAGTTGTTTGTCCTCTGAAACCACCGCCATGTGGTTGGTGTATCATGATTTTTGAATTAGGCAAAGCATATCTCATGCCTTTTTCACCTGCCATTAAAATTAAAGACCCTGCAGATGCTGCCATTCCTACGCATAAAGTAGCTACTTTTGGTTTGATATATTGAATGGTATCATAAATAGCTAGGCCAGAATGGACTGCTCCTCCTGGGGAGTTAATATATATGTATATATTTTTTTCAGTGCTTTCTGCTTCTAAGAATAGTAATTGTGCTACAATTAAAGAAGCCATGTTGTCTTCAATTGGTCCTGTTAAAAATATAATTCTTTCCTTTAAGAGTCTAGAATAAATATCAAATGCTCTTTCACCTCTGCTGGTTTGTTCTACAACCATAGGGACAAGGTTCATATTTATAGGATCGTTCATGTTATAACCCAATTTACTTAATTAAAGATATAGTATGTAATAAAATTCTATTACTCAACATGTCTTTTTGTAATTTCAGAGTATATTTCAGATATTTTCTCAGGTGTTACTTTTTTCTGATTTGCTTTGATTTTACCTAGCATGAAAAGCATTGTTTTGTTCTCTAAGATTTGCCCTCTCAGTGCTTCTGCAGCATTTGGGTTTTTCTTGTAGAACTCAATAATTGCATGTGCTTGCTCAGGCATTCTTTGCATTTGTTTTGTTATTTCTGCTCTTATATCTTCTTCTTTAACTTCGATTTTATTTTCCTGAGAAACTCTAGCCATTACCAGGCCAAGTTTAGTGCGTCTGTCTGCAAGTTGTTGTATTTCTTTTTCGTTGTGTTTTTTACCTTCTTCTGATTTTTTGATGGTCTCGATTTCTTGAGCTAGTATTTTTGGAGGCAGTTCAATTTTGATGTTTTTATCCAAATAGTCCAGCATCTCTTTTCTCATGATTAGATCAGAGAGCTGGTTGTAATATTCTTGTGCGGACTCTTTGATTTTATTTTCTATTTCTTTTTTATCTTTTGCTTGTAGTTTTTTTACTAAAGCATCATCGACTTTAGCTTCTTTGGGCTTTTGCACTTCTTTTACTACTACTTCAAATTCCACATCTCTACCACTGCAATCTTTCATGTGGTAATCTTTAGGAAATTTAAGCTTGAGTCTTTTTTTGTCTCCTGCTTTTACACCAATTAGATCATCTTCAAAACCTTTGATGAATGCATTTGATCCTAATTCTAATTTATGGTCCGTTACTTTTCCGCCATCAAATTCTTTTCCTTCCATGTATCCTGTTGCATCTATTACCGTGATATCTCCTTTAGCTGCAGCATCTTTCGAAGCTTCAAAAGTTTTGTGATGCTTGAGGAATTCTTCTTCTGCTTTTTTTATTTCTTCTTGTCCTACTTCACCTACGTATTTATTTAAAGAAATCTTGCTAAGCTCTAGTGTTGGGATCTCGGGCAAGAGTTCCATTTCTAGAGTAAAGCTCATTTTGTCATTTTCGTTATCTATATCATTTAGTACTGGTTGTGATGCTAATTGGATCTTGTTATCAGTTACTATTTTTTTAATAGCTTCCTGGATAAAATGCTCAGAAGCTTGGCTTTGCAGAGCAAATTTATGTGTGCTTTTTATAAGAGACAAAGGTGTTTTGCCTGGTCTAAAACCGTCTATTTTTGTTGTGGTAGATAATTTGAATGCTTCTTGTGATATAAATTCATCAAGTTTTTTTGGGTCCACTACTACATGATATTTTCTTTCAAGACCTTTGTTGAGCTTTTCTTCAATTTGCATATCGAATTCCTACTTATTTTCCTTTAGTTAAAATGGTGCGGGTGGAGGGACTTGAACCCCCACACCTTGCGGCACAAGAACCTAAATCTTGCGTGTCTACCAATTTCACCACACCCGCGCTGGTTTTTTATGAAATAAGACATAAAGTAATATAATCTATTTGTAAATACAATATCTATTTCTGTTTTTCTAGAAACCGAATTATCTAAACATTGTCTGTGTAATGTTCTACATATAGTGCTGGCAGATCCCGGACAAAGTCCTTTATCTAACCGGGGCCATTAGTGTTACTGTGATTACTGTTGCTACAGGAGTATTTATAAGTATGTTTGTAGTAAGAGCTGAAGGTTACGGCATAACTTAATCCTTAAGCTTATCCTGTGTTATTAAATCCAAAAGACATTTGGATATTTTTGTGTTTTTTAAGTTATAATTGTGGTAATCTTGCTTCATAATTAAGTTTAATAAGTATAAGTTTAATGTCTAGCTATTCTAAAAATAGAAAAAAGCGATTAGAGCAGATGGCACGAATTAATCACGCTGGTGAGTGTGCTGCTAAATATATTTATGAGGGGCAACTAAAGTTTACTAAGGATCCAGTAGAAAAGAAAAAGATTCAAGACATGGCTTCTCATGAGGCGGAGCATTTGGAGTATTTTGAAGGACAAATTGTTGCAAACAACTACCGTCCCACTATTTTGCAGCCTTTGGTTAAGCGCTTTGCTTATGGTATGGGTGCTTTATCTGCGTTATTAGGCAAGGATGCCGCAATGCTTTGCACTCATGCGGTAGAAGATGTAATTTCGCAACATTATAAAGAACAAGAGGATATTCTAGGTGCTGAGGATAAGGAGCTCAAGAATAGAATCAAGCAGTTTAGAGAAGATGAAGAGGAACACTATAATATTGCTGAAGGCTACGATTTAAAGGGTGTTAAGGGGGGGAGATTGTTTGAGAAATTTATCAAGGCTGGTTGTAATCTTGGTATAAAGTTAACAAAGCATTTATAAAAAATATCTAACTTATTATTGAATAAATCAAAATAATGTATTACATAGATAATATCGAAATATGCGATGCGGGTGTAGCTCAGGGGTAGAGCATTACCTTGCCAAGGTAAGGGTCGTGAGTTCGAATCTCATCACCCGCTCCATTTTTGATTCAAGCAATGCCTTATTATATTCAAAAATATTGTACAAGCGTTTCTAGCCATGCTATCCTTAATATATTGATTTATTAGGGTTATTTATGGATATTAGTACTATAATTGCAGTGATTGTCGTTGTCATATTGTACATATGGTATGTTGGTATTGTATCAAAGAAAAATAAGGTTTTAGAGGCTCTTTCGGGTATTGATATTCAGTTAAAGAAGAGAAGCAACGTTATTCCAAATATTCTTAAGATTGCCAAGAGATTTATGACTCATGAAAAAGATCTTCTTACAAAAGTAACAGAACTGCGTGGTAAAGCAGACACCAATTATGATAAAAATGACATTGAAAGTGTAAAGGGGTACTTGAAGCGTGTTGGAGCTTTAGATCAAAGTTTAGGTCGTTTAATGGTTGCTGTAGAAGCATATCCTGATTTGAAGTCAGATAAAACAATGCTTCAGGCTCAGCGTACTTATAATGAGGTAGAGGAACATATAGCTGCTGCTCGACGTTTTTATAATGCTGCAGTTGCTTCGCTTAATAATTCTATAGAGGTTTTTCCAGGTAATTTACTTGCGGGTCTAGCAAAGGCGCAGGTAATGCCTTTTTATAAAACAGATGAAATATCTAGTGCGCCAGTGAATGCTGATGAGATATTTAACTCATAGGTAGGTGTAGTGTCTTTACTTTCTTTAATTACAGGTAGTTTTCACAAAACACATAGTTCTGATTTTAATTTTGTAGAAGAAAAGTCATATGAAATGGGGTTTGCGGAACATTATAATACACATATAAAACAGGAAGCTATTTCTTTTGAAAATAGAAGGATAGATGCTTTAAAGATTGCAAGTAGTCGTATAAGAATTTCTGTGGTGTTATTTGTAATAGTTTTTATTATCGCATTGTATATTTTAATTTTAGGAGCAAATGCTCCTGATGACTTTAAGGCTGTGAGGGGTGATGACGTTAAGCTTATTTTGTACATTATATTTGGTGCATTTAGTATAGCTTGGTGGTGGGTTAATCGTTCTATTAAAGCTTATTCTTTATCAGTAAAAGAAAAGGTTTTTCCAAATATTCTTTCGTTTTTAGGTCATTTTAAATATTTGCCTCAATGCAGTGCAAGGATTTGTCAGTTGAAGGATTTTGATATTATTCCTGATTATGATAGGGAAACTAATGAAGATCGGATTGTTGGTAAGTATAAAGATGTAAAGATAGATTTGTTTGAGACTAAGCTAGAAACAAAGCATCGGACTAAGAATGGCCATTATTATAGAACTAAATTTAAAGGTGTTGCTATAACGCTTAGTATGCATAAGAAGTTCAAAGGAAAAACTGTTGTGGTGCATGATAGGGGGAGGTTGGGTAATTGGTTAAAAAATAGAGTGTCTGGTACAGAAAATGTAAAACTTGAAGATCCTCATTTTGAGTCAATGTTTGAAGTATATTCAGATGATCAAATAGAGGCTCGTTATCTTTTAACTACTTCCTTTATGGAGAGGTTGGTTCAGTTAAGTGAGTTTTTTGGTGGAACAGGGGTAGAGTGCAGTTTTTATAACAATAAGCTATTTATCATGATCTCTGTAAAGAAGGATTTGTTTGAGCCATGTTCGATATATGAAGTTGAAGATTTTATTGATGATTCAAAGAGTTTATTAAAAGAAATGAATATGATTTTTGAGATTATAGACATTCTCAAGCTTCATTATAATATTGGTATGTAGCATCTAGTTTGTATATTTCTCATGTGCTAGTAGCCACCCTTTTCTGTCTACACCGGCGGCAAAGCCAGATAAATTGCCATTATTTGCAATAACTCTATGGCAAGGTATAAGAATTAAGATCTGATTGGCTGCATTAGCATTTGCTACAGCACGAAATGATTTTGGGTGTTTTATATTTTCTGCGATTATTTTGTAGCTTGCTGTTGTGCCATATGGGATTTGTTGTAATGTATGCCATACTTTTTTTTGAAATTCAGTTCCGTGTGGTGCAAGTTTACTAGAGAACTTTGTTAGTTTGTGGTTGAAATACAAATCTAGCTCGTGTTCTAGTAGTTCTAACGCAGGGGTGCTTGAGTTTTTTCTGTCTTTCTTGTCACTGAATTTTAGACTGTGGATATGTTTATCATTGCCTATGGCAATCATTTGGCCTAGTGGGGTATCAATATAAGTATAGCTTAGCATATTTTGATTTTGTACAGTTTGCTGTTTTATATTTATATTTGACAAACATATTTTTTACAATACCCAAAAATTATCTAGTACGGCTAGTTTGTCTTGTTTGCGTTTTTTGTTCCTTAGCTTTTTCTTCTACTTTTGCAGCAGCAGCCTCAGCAATTTTGTGGTCAAAAGATTGGTCATTATCTCTTTGAACTAGTACTTCTTCAATTCTTTCTGGGTGACTTTGATAGGCTGGGTGTTCTAAAAATTCTTTTGTTATCTTGCGATATGTTTTATCTTCAAGTCCAGCTTCTTCGGCCGTACCTTTCATTTTTTCTTCGTCGATTACTTTTTTAGTTGTAGCTATAATTTCATCTTGATGGTTTTCTATGTATGATGTGGGTATTGCATTATTGTTTGCTACCTTTGCTGCCATTATTTCTGCTAGTCTATCACGTTCTGCATGATATTCCCCTGTTCTAGATAGCCATGATGTGTTTTTAGCGGCTTCAATTCCACCCTGTGCTGGGTTAGATAAGGTATCTCTTAATGTTTCTTTTAATTGTGCCTGGGCTTTTTGCCTTCGTGCTTTCTCCTCAGCGCCGCGTTGAAGGGAGTGATCTTGTTGTGCTAAGCCCAATACTTCCGCAGCCTTTTTTTGAGCGGGGCTTAAAGTTTTTACGCCTTCTTGTTCAGCTGCTCTTTTTTCTGTTGCAGTTTCATTGTGTTTTTTAGCAGCATCAACTTTTGCTTCTCTTGCTAACGTAGCTGCTTCTAAAATTGATTTTCTTGTTCTTTCTCTATCTTCTTTTGCTTGTTTTGCAGCTTCTCTTCTTGCTTGAATTTCTTCTGGTGTTTCAAATTTTTGACCTCGTTCTTCAGCTTTTCTTTTGTGTTGTTTTAGGGGGGATGCTTCTTTTGCTGCTTGTTTATAAATTTTAACAGTTACTTCGGTGACCGTACTGCAAGCTTCTTCTAATTTTTTTGGTCCACACTTAATACTGGTATAGTTGGAGTTTTAGTGGCGTTCCAAGGCATTCTATCAAGAAATGATCTTTTTTGCGGTTGTGGAAATTGTACTTCTGTTTGAAATGCAATCTGCATTGCAAGTTCACGTTGATTTAATGGAACATTGCCAGATGATTTTGTTCCTTCTGCTATGGCGTTTCTAAGAGTTTGTTTTAAATCGTTACTGAAAGCAATCTTGGTGTTTTGATGTGTTTCTTGTAGATGTAGTTCGGCTTCGTCAATTATTGCATCAATTTGGTCGCGTTGTTTTTGAGTGTCTAATAGTGGTTTGTCTGACATTGTAAATATTCTACTAAGTTACTTAGTAGTAAGTTTACTAGATGTTGTGTTAAAAAAATGTTAATTGCGTTTATGAATCCACTGCTTTTACTTCTTTTACTTCAGGGACATAATATTTTAGCATGTTTTCGATTCCATCTTTCAGCGTAACGGTGGAGCTTGGGCAGCCAGAGCAGGCACCGTGTAGTTCTACAAAAACTATACCATCTTTGAATTCTTTAAATACTATATCGCCGCCATCTTGCGCTACTGCAGGACGCACTCTACCTTCTATGATTTCACGGATTTCAGCACTGATTTCATCTTCTTCGATATTCTCTTTTTTAGTGACTTTCTTTTTTGTACCTTCTTTAAATATGGGTAGATTTGCTGAGAAAAACTCAGTCATTGTTAGGAGTAACTCTGTTTTTAGATCGTCCCATTTTGTTTTTTGTGTTTTTGTAACAGTGATAAAGTCTTTACCTAAGAACACTTCTTTTACACCGTCAATTTTGAATAAATATTCTGCTAGTGGTGATTCCTCACAATTCTTTTTGCTTTTGAAATGCACTGGTGAATCTTTGCTAATAATAATTCCTGGTAGGAATTTTAAAGAATGTGGATTAGGTGTATTTTCAGTTTGAATGAACATATCTCAGTATTTCCTTATAAGATGGATCTGCATAACTTATACAACGTTTTTTTGATTGAAGCAATATTCATATTATATAGTGATTTTCTTTTGTAGAAAAAATCAAAAAATTATATAATCTTCAATTGAAAATAAAAAACATTTTAGAAGTATGGGGCATTCAAAAGTTAACCACGAATATCATTTAGTAAATCCTAGTCCTTGGCCCTTATTTACGTCGATCTCATTGTTTGTGCTACCGCTTGGTGCAGTATTATTTATGCATGATGTGAAGTTTGGTGCTTTGTTGATGACATTAGGAGTCTTAATGGTTGTTGCATCTGCTGTTTTTTGGTGGAGTGATGTTATAAAAGAAGGTGTGGTTGATAGCGCTCATACAAAAGTAGTCCGCAAGGGGCTTAGTATGGGGATGTTGATTTTTATTGTGTCAGAGCTTGTATTTTTTACAGTTTTTTTTGGTGGATTTTTTTATGCAAGTTTGGATCCTGTTACTCCTTTGCCTGAGGGCACAATATGGGAGCTTGGAAAGGGTATATGGCCTCCGAAAGGAATCAAGACAATAGACCCTTGGAATATTCCATTTTTAAATACTTTAATTTTGCTATTATCTGGTACAACGGTGACTTGGGCTCATCATTCTTTAAATGAGAATAATCAACAAGACTTGGTTAAGGGGCTTGCTTTGACAGTAATATTAGGAGCTATCTTTACTTCGCTTCAGGTGTATGAATATTTTCATGCAGAGTTTAAGTGGAAAGATGGTATTTATTCCTCGAATTTTTACATAACGACCGGTTTTCATGGGGCTCATGTTATTATAGGCACAATCTTTCTTGCAGTATGCTTATACAGAGCCAATAGGGGGGATTTTTCGCAGGGCAAAGGACATCTTGGTTTTGAATTTGCTGCTTGGTATTGGCATTTTGTCGATGTGATATGGCTATATCTTTTTGTCTTTGTCTATGTTTGGGGCAGTTAAAAACCAGGAACGTTAGCGTAACCTATGACACTGTCTAAATCGACCAGGTTGCACATTTTGTTTATAGCGGTAAATAAATCTTCATTATCTTTTGCGTGTGTACCGTATCTTGGCATTGAGCAAACTGTATTTTGAAAACTTATGCAGTTATTTTCAAAATCCCGTTCTGTTGCTGGAAAGCCTTTTTCTATAAAAAATTGTGTGCAAATATTTGTTGCGTTTGTGTGTTTTGCATTTTGGGCTTGATTAAAAAGTAATATAGTATGAGTTGTAGAGGGGGTTTCCATCAGGACATAGGGCTCTGTGCCTTTTGCACTGCCAATAATAGTGCAAATGCTCATTAAGTTATGATCTTCGTTTTCTTGCCCCAATAAAACTGATATTGGAATATTGCATCTAGTCATGATTTAAAGAATTTTTTTAGTGTCCCAATTTAGAGTTTTAGGGTTAAACTTGAGCTCTACAGGTTCTGACGCGTAGCTTTCATATTCAACGGTAGTGATGCTAGGGTTGCGATTTGACAATTGCACATTGCCTGCACCAAAGCCAAAAAAGTAGTTTTTATAATCTACTGTAAAGTGTTTTTGTTTTACTAGTGCGGGGATGACTTTAATTAGTTCGTCAAGTGAAGTGACTTGCTGGTTGTTAAACCCACTTATGCTAACCATTCGTAATCCCTGGAGCGCATTAAATCCTGATGAAAAACCGTAGATAAAAGGTAGCTTATCAAAGGAAGCTCCTTCTTCTACATTTGTTACGAATAAAGACCCCAGAGGTGCGCCTGTTATAAGGGCAATGGTTTCGTTTACTTCGTAGAATACGGTATCACCGAAGATAACCATTCTATTGATTTTATACTTATTAATATCGCGTGGTGTAAGAGAGATGTTTTGCTTTTCTCCATTACGATAGATAGTAATTGTGATAGGAGATGTAGCATTATTTATAATATTGTCCATTCTATACATATCTGGTCCAATGTCTTCTCCATTGATCTGCCAGATTATATCTCCGGTTTGAAGAGGGGAGTTATCATTATTATATTGTATTTGTTTTATTGCTAGTGCTTTATTGAGTGCGTTTGGGTATTTTTTGATGTAGTCTTTTACAAGCTTTTGTGGGAACTTTTGATACTTTGCAGCTTGATCTAGAGAATGATATGTAGCAAAGGCTCCAGTAGTGTGTCTGGGTGGGATTTTGTTGTTCTTGATAAATGGTAGTGCTTCTGTGACATATGCAATTTTTAGTGCATCTGCATATGTTTCATGGCCTCCGAAATTTAATGCTACAACGTTACCTTCGTAATCTAGAACCGGTGATCCACTTGATCCTCCTCTTGTATTCAAAGAGATAGTAATGGTTTGTGCAGGGAAGTCTCCGATGGAGTTATATTGGCTAACCATATTTCCGGTTTGAATAGAGAAGTCTTTTCCTTCGTTGTTACTAATGATGAATAATGGTTGGTATGTTTTTAGGTTGTGGTCTTTGAGTTTTAGTTCAATTACGTCGTCTGGGATGTTTTTTTTGTCTGCTTTTAGGAAAGCAAAATCTTTATGTGGGTCATTGTAAAGGAATTTTGCTTCAATTTCACGACCATTAAATGTAGTGAGTGTTATATTGTTTATTAATGAGTCATTCGCAACATGGGCATTAGTGACAAATATTCCTTGTTTTTTGTCGATAAGAAATGCGGAAGCTTTTCTAGGGTATATTCTGCTATATGCTGCTTTTTTAGTGTTATTTGATATGCTAACTACGCCCTGCTTAATTTTTTGTATTAACTTAGGGTTTAGAGTCTCTGCTGCAAAGACTTGAGTGTTTACAAAAGAAGAGATGATTAAAATTAAAGCATATAGTTTTTTCATATGTGTGATACTCCCTTAGGATATGTTTTTTTTTAATAATATAAAGGATTTATTGCTTTTGCAAGTAATAGATGTCTCTAGCCTTTAACGTTTTTTTAACTTTTTGTTTGTATAAAAGTAATGAAGTATATTTAAAAAGTAATGTGATGAATGATCAACAATATCAAGGGGCTATTGCTGCGGTACAGCATGATATAGGAGTGCAGGGAAAAGGTGGCACGCAGTTTCAAGAGATGATGGGTGCTGGTTCGCCAGAGTATCAGCAGAATTTATTATCTGTCTTAGAAAGGTCATTTAATGAGTCTTTGGATAAAGATGCGCATAAAGATGCTTCCTTGGTTTTTCGTAAGGCTCAGGTGTTAATTAGAGAATCATTTGTTAGCGAACCGAGTGAAACACATTTTCAGGAATGGGCGCAGTTACTGGGGCGTATGCATCAAACATATCAAGACCTTCCTGATATGGCTGCAAGTGGTAACCCATCTCAAAAAAAAGTGAAACTGGGAGAGCTATATACTGAATCTGTGGAGTCTTATAATGATGTCAGGGAAAGGAGGTTTGCTAAAATGGTCGAGGATGCCCATTATGATATGGGAGTACAAGGTAAAACTGGTGCTAGGATTCGGGAGTTCTTGGGAGAGGGGAAGCCAGGGTATCAAGAAAATTTAATTGCTGCTTTAGAGGAATCATTTAGTCGTTCATTAAATAAGGGGACACATGAGGGTGCTGCTGTAGTTTTTAGTCGGGTCAATGAGTTAGCAAAAAGAGATTTGGACAAGGATCATCTAAAGCAGTGGGGTGAAGCTATAGGTCGTATGAAAAGTACGGTTGCTAGTTTGCCAGACCGTGCTGCTAGTGGTGAGGTTTCCAAAAAGAAGGAATTTGCTAAAGGTTTATATGAGCAAACAAGAAGAGCATTTTATGAAGTGTCGGACCAAAAAGCTATGACAATATCTTCTGCTAAAGACGGTGGGGAAGTAGAAGATAAAGTTGAAGCAAAAGGACATAGTGCTGAGGCATCAAGCGTGTCGTCTAGGAGGAGTTCTGTATCAAGCTCTGGGGGTGGTGAGGTCGCGGATAGCGACAGTATCCAAAAGGCTAATATACTTAAAAAAATACAAAAGTCTGGTCAAGCATTGCCTTGGTTATCTGATGCTTTTGAAGCTAAAAAAGTAGGTGGGCCTAGTTCTACTCCGAGGTCATCCGATAAGGGTTCTAATAGAACGAAGTAGAGTTAGTTATTTATGTTTTTGCATTTCTGATTGTATAGATCGATTACATTACAAGAGTTTTTGTTCGGTAAGGTACAAATATTTGATGAGAATTTTCCACCTAATATAATGCAGTATCGCTCCTCTTTGCTAACATACTTTGTGCTTACTCCACCTATAGGACATTTTTTGTAGAATAATGCCCATTCCTCACATTCCATTTTATGCTTGAAGGAGCAGATTCCTATTTCGTCCTTTGAAGGTAATTTTTCAATAATTGTTTTGCCACCAACCTTAGCGCAATACACAGAGGCTGGATTTGCTAGAGCAAGACTTTGGCTTGCAAAAAAAATGCTACTTATAATTGTTATGAAATATAGAAGTTTTTGCATGGGTTTTACTAATAAAATACAACATTCAAAATGTTACATTTTTATAAACAAGATATAAAGAAAATATCATGTCATATGTTGACTTTTCTAACTTCTTGTGATAATATGCACACTATTAATTTAGAGGTGTGTCTTCATAAAACATTTCACTAGAATTCCCATACAGTTTTTTATTGTACTTGCTATTGCTTTAGCGTATTTTTTGCAGCCACATGTAACTCAGCAATTTAAGGCTGCTAGTTATTCTATCAGTGTAGTGTTAAAGGATATATTGGTACTTGTATTGCCAGCACTGATTATTAGCTCAATATATCGTGCTATTGTTGGTATGCGTGATTATTCGATATTATTTTTTCCAGTGATTATTTTGTTTATATGTGGGTCGAATTTTTTACACGTGTTTGGTTCTCTAAATCTTGCCAATAGTCTTATTGATGTTAGCGCAGGCTTTGATAATACGAAGTCGGTTGTGCCTTTGGCTGCTTTGTGGAGTTTGCCTGTACCGAAAATCATTACTAATGAGCAGGCTTTATATATTGGATTTTTCTTGGGTTTTATTGGGTACAAAAAGAGTGTTGCGCCGATAGAGAAAATTATTAGTTATCTGGTAGTGATTAGTGATTTTGTATTGAAAAAAATATTTGTTCCATTATTGCCAATATTTATTTTTGGTATGGCACTTAAAATGATGAATGATGGTGTATTTGATATATTGACAAAAAATATCAACCTCTTTTCTACGATGTTTATAGTCTTAGCTTGTTATTTAATTGTATTGTTCTTGATAGCTTCTGGTTTTTCTGTCGCTAAGGCATATAGGATATTGTTAAATATATTACCAGCCGCCGCGACTGCTTTATCAAGTATGTCAAGCGCAATGGCTTTGCCTCTTTCTTTGAAGGCTGCAAGAAAGAACACTGAGAGCCCTGGCTTTTCTGACTTTTTTGTTCCGGCTACGGTTAATATACATATGCTAGGCGATTGTATAATCATTCCTTTCTTAATGGTGATTGTAATGAAAGTTTTTGGTGTGACATTGCCTGTGGAGAAAATGCCTTTATTTGCTCTATTATTTATGGTTACAAAATTTTCTGGTGCTGGTGTTCCAGGTGGTACTGTATTTATTATGGTTCCCATTATGGTCAAGGTATTTGGTTTTACACCACAGATGTCTTTATTGATTACTAGTATGTACATTATTATTGATCCTTTTGCCACATCTATAAGTGTGATAGGAAATAACTTGTTTGTTATAGTATTTGATAGGATTTTAGTAGCTTTTTGTAAGGGTAAGGCTCAAGAGAAAGTGTCTGTGCTTACAAAATAGTTCGGTGGTTGTTTGTTGATTTTCTTTAGAAATTATGGTTTGCGTTGGAAAATCCTTTATAGATGTGCAATATATGTGTTAAAATGCGGAGGCATGAAAATAAACAAGGAGGCATATGTCAAATTATTCAGATATTATATCGGCCGAAAATTACAATAACTTAATGTCAAAGGAGCATCTGTATATTAGCACTTCAGATTTGTATATTGCAAAAGTTATTGCTGATAGGGCTAAGGATAATATGCTAGAAGTTGTAGAGGTTGGTTGTGGCCCTGCTAGGATTACTGGATTAGTTGGACAGGCTGAAGGCATAAATCTAACTGGAGTTGATGTAGATGGCAGCTATATTAAATATGCTCAAGAGAAATTAAAGGGACGAAACATAAAAGTTGTGAATCATGATGTGTGTACATATAAGCATGGTACACCTGTAGATATATTTTACAGTCAGGGTTTTCATCATCACATGCCTAAGGGTAAGATTGCAAAATCATATTTGAAAAACGTATATTCATGTTTGAAGCCAGGTGGGGTATATATTATTGGGGACGAATTCGTACCTGAGTATAGTTCTGCTGCAGAAAGAGAAGAGAGGCTAGTAGTGTGGTATTCTCATGTTATTGCGCACGCTCTAAAGAATAATTATACTTATTTAGCCGAAGAAGAGGCGAAAACTCTTTTGGATGATTTGTATGAGGGTAGAACGGAAGAGAGTCTTAAAAGTAAACAACAGATAGATTTTATTCTGTCTCGAGTAACAGACATAGATAGTGCAGCACGCGCTTCAAATGAAAGCGAAGTGGAGAAGCTAGTTCATGATTGTTTGTCTGGTTTAGCACATTTTGTTGGCGATGCGGATGCTATTAAAGAAATGGTACTTTCAAGAGGTGACTATAAAGTGTGTGATAGCGCGTTTAGGAAAGAAATTGAAGATGTTGGGTTTAAAGTTTTGAGTGCTAGATCGTTTGGTCCAATCTCTAATATTGGCGCTATGGTTGTATACGTGCTAGAAAAATAGTATGAAGGGTGTTTTAGATAAGGTTGTAAAAATTACTAATGAAAGGGTACGTTTCTATGGTGCACCTTATGCAATTTTTGCTATTTTTGGTTTATTCAACTACCCTTTGTCTTCTTTATATTACCTGTTAGTTGCAGGTGAAACAGAGAGTCTGCTTTTACGAGGTTTATGTACAATTTTATGTCTTATATTGTTATTTCATAAAAAGCTTGGTCGTAATTTTCAAAAATATATGCCTTTATATTGGTATTTTACAGTGTGTTTTTCTGTGCCTTTTTTTGCTACATATATGACCATGGCTAATCATATATCTTTGTCTTGGTTAATGAATGACATTCTAGGTTTATTTTTGCTTATTCTCATTATAGATTGGTGGATGTTTTGTGTTGTACTGATAGTCGGCGTTGTACTAGGCGTTACAACTTATCTTATATTAGGTGGGCAGATTGTAGTTTTAGCAGCTACTGCTGAAATAAAGATGGCTTTATATATGTCATTATTTGCTGTGGTTTTAGGGGGGGTTTTTTCTCGTAATAAGGAGTTGCTCCACCGTTCTCGTATAGCAAGAACAGAGGCGGAGAAGTTTTTTCTTGAAACAGAGGTTGCGAAGCGCACAGAGAACCTTAAGAAGGCATTGGCAGCAAATCGTAAATTTTTAGCTAGTATTAGCCATGAGGTAAGGACGCCATTACAGGGTGTAATAGGAATGTCCAAGGAGTTATCTGATAAATGGAAAAAGCTTAGTGATGAGAAAAAATATTTTTATATAAAATTAATAGCTAGCAATAGTGATAGGTTACGTGTTTTAATGAATAGCATTCTGGAGCTAACAAAGTTTAATATGGGGAAGATGCGTTTAAACTATGAGGATAATGTTGACATAGTCAAGATTGTTGAAGAGGTTAAACAGGGTGGCGAGACACTAATTATTAGCGAGAAAAAGAAATTATCTATTAGTGTTAAGGTAAAAGAAGGTGTTAATCGAAGTATTTATTGTGATAAAATGCGTATTACGCAAGTTATGACAAACCTAGTCTCGAATGCAATAAAATACACAGTAGCAGGAGAGATTAGTGTGTATATTGATAATACTAATGATGGTGTTTTAGTTAGTGTTCAGGATCAGGGTGAAGGTATTCCACAAGGGGAAGAGGAGCAAATTTTTGAAGCTTTTGTACAAAGTAGCAAGAATATGACAAAGGGTAAAGGATTGGGGTTGGCTTTGTGTCAGGAAATCATACAGATTCATGGTGGACAGATTTGGATGAAGAACGTCAAAAAACGTGGTAGGGTAATAGGTTCACGTTTTTCATTTGTGGTACCTTATGGAAAAGATGTTAAGTTTAATGGAACTGTGCCCGCACAAAAAGTTTTAGCTGAGGATGCGCTTATAATGAATACAGAGAAACAGTATGACTTACCTATAAAAAGAGTAGACAAAAATCCATTAAGAGTAGCTGTAGTTGATGATGAATTTGTTTGTTTAGAGGCTGTAAAACTTTATCTCCACAACTCTGGTTATGAGATATTGGCATTTGAAGGAGGAAAAGAAGTATTGGATTATCTGCGCAGAGGGAATAAAATTGATTTGCTGCTTTTAGATATTATGATGCCGCAGGTAGATGGTTTTAAAGTAGTAGAAGAACTTTCTGAGGAAAGGGCTTTTTCTAGTATCCCCGTGGTGTTGCAAAGTGGTTTATCTGATATAGAGCAGATAAAGTTACTATACTCAAGGGATGCCAGGGTAATAGGTAGGATATTGAAACCTTATAACAAAAAGGTTTTGATTGATGTTATAAAACAAATATATGGTGAGTAATATGTATTTATGGGCTTTTTTAGCGGTGGGAATGGTTGTTGCGCTTGTAGTGGTAATTGTAGGCTTAGCTAGGTCTTGTGCTGTAAAAGTTGGCAATAAAAGAGCAAGTAATAAATTGATGGTGATAAGGGTTGGCGCCCAGGCTCTTTCTATTTTAGTCTTGTTTGTTATTTGGGTTATGCATAAGGGGTAATGAAGAATTTCAAATATACGGTTGAGCAGATAAATTTTTTAGTTGGAGATTTCAAGGGTAATTTTGCCAAGATAAAATCTCGATATGAGGCAGCTGTTAGCAATGGTACATCATTAGTGATTTTTAGTGAGTTAGCAATTACGGGATATCCAATACAAGACCTTGCTTTTGATCAGTGTTTTGTTGAAGAAGCGGGGCGTTGTTTAGATGATGTTATAGCTTTAACCAAAAATTCTGAAACTGCAATTTTAATAGGTGGTCTTCATCAGAAGGATGGCATTTTATATAATGCTGCTTTTTTTATTTTAGGTGGGGGGGTTTTTTCAAGAGTGATTAAAAATAACCTACCTAATTATGGTGTATTTGATGAGAAGAGGGTTTTTGTTGAGTTGAAGAATGAGTCTAGGGTCATAGATTATAAAGGTGTTGCAATAGGAGTTTTGATTTGTGAGGATGGCTGGGAATATAATAAGATAGATGGCTTAGGGGGGAAGAAGTTAGATCTTATAATTAGTCTTAATGCTTCTCCTTTTACATTGTCTAAGCATCACGAAAGAATAAAGGTTTGTACAGATGTATCCAGTAAATATAACATTCCTTCAATTTATGTGAATCAGGTTGGTGGGCAAGATTCTTTAGTTTTTGATGGCTCATCCTTTGTGTGTTCAAAGAATGGTAATGTATTGTTGCAAGCAAAAAGTTTCTGTGAAGATTCTGTAGATATAAATATTATACAGAAAGCTGAAAGGATAGAGGTACAAAAGTCTAAAAACATGCCACAAGAGATATCGCAAGAAGAAAAAATATACTCTGCTTTAGTTCTTGGGCTACGAGATTATGTGCATAAGAATGGTCAAAACAAGGTTCTACTTGGAGTGTCTGGCGGTATAGATTCAGCATTGGTTGCTGCTATTGCTGTGGATGCATTCGGTGCTAAGAATGTTTTTGGTGTAATGTTGAGATCTCAATACACATCTTCTGAAAGCATTGATGATGCACAGTCTTTAAGTGAGAGACTTGGGATAGATTATAAAAATTTGTCTATAGAGGAAAGTGTCACTTCTATTGTGACGGGGTTAGATACAAAGATCAAATATGACATTACAGAGCAAAATATTCAATCTAGAATTCGTGGTGTTATGTTAATGGCATTAAGTAATGACATGCACATGTTGTTATTGAGTACAAGTAACAAATCAGAAAGTGCAGTTGGATATAGTACGCTTTATGGTGATAGTTGTGGTGCATATGCTCCGATAAAGGATGTTTATAAAACGCAAGTATTTAAGTTGTCTAGGTGGCGTAATATTAGTTATCCAGCAATTTCTCTGTATAAAGAAAAGAATGTGATTCCAGAGAATATTATTTCAAAGGCCCCAAGCGCAGAATTACGTCATGATCAGAAAGATGAAGATGAGTTACCAGAGTATGAAGTGCTCGATCGTATACTTGAGTTAACTATTGAAAATAGGATGTCTAAAAAAGAAATATTGCAAGAAGGCTTTGATCAGGTTATTGTTGAAAAGGTAATGGATTTGTTATTAAAGTCTGAATTTAAAAGGCAGCAATCTGTATTAGGGCCCAAAATTTCAGAGATGTTATTGAATATAGACAGACGTTATCCTATTACTAATAAATTTTTTAAGCATAATAGTACTTTAATATGAGTATAGTAACAAGATTTGCACCATCACCGACAGGGCTGTTACATGTTGGGAATATAAGAACCGCCTTAATTAGCTGGCTTTTTGCTCGGCATAATAAAGGGAAGTTTATATTGCGTATGGATGATACGGATTTAGCAAGGTCAAAGCGCGAGTTTGAAGAAGCTATAAAAAAAGACTTATTATGGTTGGGTATCAATTGGGATATTTTGGCTCATCAAAGTCATCGCTTAGATATTTATAAAGAGCATAAGGAGCAGCTTATAAAAAGCGGCAGATTATACCCCTGTTATGAAAGTAAAGAAGATCTACAGATAAAGCGGAAGATTCAATTGTCCAGAGGTCAACCGCCAGTATATGACAGGGCTGCCTTGAAATTAACTGAGGAGCAAAAAGCTGAGCATGAGGCAGCTGGTAGGAAGCCGCATTATCGTTTTAAGTTAAATCAAACTAGGGTTGTATGGGATGATATGATTCATGGCCATATAGAAGTTGATGCCTCTAGCATGAGTGATCCTATCTTAATTAGAGAGGATGGTAGTTGGACATATATGTTATGTTCAGTAGTAGATGATATTAACTTCAATATTTCTCATGTTATTCGTGGCGACGATCATATTAGTAATACAGCAATTCACATCCAGATGTTTGAAGCTTTTGGTAAGAAAGAGCCAGTATTTGGGCATTTGTCTCGCGTGACTACTAAAGATGCAGAGATTTCAAAACGTACTGGTGGTTTTGATATTCAAAACCTAAGAGAGGAAAAAGGGCTTGAGGCTGCAACGATTAATAACTTTCTAGCAAGTTCAGGTACCACAACAGGTATAGTTTCTGATTATGTTAATAACAAAGATTTGATAGCTCATTTAGATATTAAGGCATTTACTAAGAGTCCTATACATTATGAAGAAGAGGATGTGGTAAGGTTGAATCACCGTATTTTATCCCAGTATAGTTTTGATGAGGTTGATAAGAGGTGTAAAGCGATGGGCCTAGATAAGGTCACTGAGGAATTCTGGAAAGCTGTCCATGATAACTTAAGAGTGTTTGCTGATATTCAATATTGGTACGATGTTTGTTTTGCAGATATTGAAGCAGTGATTCATAGCGATGATAAGATGTTTTTAAAAGATACAGCAAGTTGTCTACCGGATAAGGTTACAGAAGACACTTGGTCTGAATGGATCACGAAAATAAAAGAAGTCACTGGTAGGGGTGGTAAAAAACTATTTATGCCTCTGAGGTTAGCTTTGACAGGTGTAGATAATGGTCCGGAAGTTAAGCTGTTACTACTATTTATGAATAGAGAAAAGATAGTTAGTCGTCTTTTAGGTAAGAAAGGTTAGTATAAAATGGAGACAATGACCCGTCCTACTATTAAGCGTTTGTCAGATATTACAATTAATAGAATTGCTGCAGGGGAAGTGGTAGAAAGGCCTGCTTCTGTTATTAAAGAGTTAGTAGAAAATTCTTTAGATGCTGGTTCAACAGAGATAGTGATAAAGATTGAGGCTGGGGGCCGTAATCTTATTTCTGTAACTGATAATGGTTGTGGTATGACTCGTGATGATATGTCTATTGCTGTTGATAAGCATACTACATCAAAGCTTAATGGTAATGATTTACTGGATATAAAATATTTTGGTTTTAGAGGTGAGGCATTGCCTTCAATTTCAGCTGTTAGCCGCATGACAATGAGAAGCTTATGCAAGGGGGAGAGTGATGCCTGGAGACTTGAGATTAATGGTGGTGATAAGAAAGAGGCCGAGCCTACGCAATGTACCCCTGGTACAACAATAGAAATACGTGATTTGTTTTTTGCTACTCCAGCTCGTTTAAAATTTTTACGTACGGAGACAACAGAAGTAAAGCATATACAAGAAATCATTAAGCGTATTGCTTTTGCTCATTCCAATGTTTCAATTTCATTATTTGTAGATAATAAAGAGTCTCTATCTTTTCAGGCAAGTCATGAGATTCAGGATAGGGTGAATTCAATTTTAGGTGCAAGCTTTCAGGAGAATTCTATTCCTATTAATATAAAAAGCGAAGGCATTGCAGTTACCGGGTTTGTTAGTTTACCTACTTATGATCGTGGCACTTCAAATGAACAGTATCTATATATCAATAGCCGCCCTGTGAAGGATAAGCTCTTGCTGTCTGCCATACGGATTGCTTATAAGGATTTTATTAGTAGGGATCGTTATCCGGTTGTGGTGTTGTTTATGGATATGCCGTCTAGTTTAGTAGATGTCAATGTGCATCCGGCAAAAACAGAAGTGCGTTTTCGTGATTTTAATATGATGCGCAGTTTATTAATCAACGGTCTAAAGAATGCGCTACAATCTGGTGGTCAGAGAGCTTCTTCTACTATTGCAGAGATAGCTTTGGGAGCTATGAATACAAGGCATGAGGTTCTAAAGGTTCAGCATCATCAGCCTGCGTTTAAGCATACATATAATAATACTGCTCCTAAGCAGAGTTATACTGCGTCTACTCCAAGAAGTGCTGGTATTACACAAGATTTTATAAATGATTTTAATCAAACGCCAGTTGTAAAAGGTTTTGAAGAGCAGGAAGCAAATGTGGATCAACATCAAAACCACCCACTAGGTGCTGCCAGATGTCAGCTACATGAATGTTATACTATATCACAGACAGAAGACAGTATAGTAATAGTGGATCAGCATGCAGCACATGAAAGGCTAACATATGAGAAGCTAAAAAAGGCTTTAGACGATAAATTAATTGATAGCCAGAGACTTTTAATTCCGGAGATTGTTGAATCAGATGAGGATGTGGTTGAAAAAGTTTTAGCTATTAGCGGTCATTTATCAGAGTGTGGTTTAGTGATAGAGTCATGTACGAAAAAATCAATTATTGTAACATCTGTCCCATTTATCATGGAGGGGTGTGATGTGAAGAAAATTATACAAGATTTGTTAGATGATATAGTGGAATTTGATGATAGTGTTACCTTGCAGGAGCAGATAAAAGAGAAATTGTCGACATATGCTTGTCATCATAGTATTCGTTCTGGTCGCAAGATGAATATAGATGAGATGAATATATTGCTTCGTGAAATGGAGCGTGTTGATCATTCTGGTCAATGTAATCATGGCAGACCTACCTATGTGAAGCTAAAACTAAAAGATATTGAGAAACTCTTCGGTCGCAGTTGATTTATAATCCGCTGCTTACATCACTTGTCTAACTTACACTAAAGCCAGGGTAAGTGTTCAGAAGCATTTTTACTATCTGTGTTATTAATGTTATTAGGATTTGGAGGGATCACTACAATTTTTAGTACGGTATTATTTAGCTTCTTGTTTCGAGACTTCTACCTTTTCCAGGTTATATTTATGTTGTGCCAGAAAGAAATTGTCATTAATTGCATCTGGGACTAGGTTTGTTGCAGGAATATTAGCATTTGTTTCAGCGCTTGCTGGTTGTTTAAATAGTTCTTTGAGTTCATTATGATTAATTTGCTTGTTCATAATTTTTCTTTCTAGAGACTTTACTCTAAAGAAGGGTTTTGCGAGGCATACTATAGAAATTCCTATAGAGGCTAGTATTGAGATTACAATCGTTGGAAATAAAACGCCATATGTTAATATAGAAGCTGTTGTGTTGATAGTTAATAGTGCAGCGGTAAAGATTAGGATTATAGCTTTTCTATAGATATTGGCAGTTGTGTAAGCTAGTTTTACTGTTTCAAGGAAAGGTCTTTTTCTTTTTGCTCCAGCCTTTATTAGGAGGTCAACTATTTCTGAATTTTTATATTTACGTGCAATTTCAATTGGGGTTGCATATACGTTATTCATGTAGTCGATATTTGACCCAGCATTTATTAATTCCTGTATGATTTGAGCGTTACCTATTTTTGCTGCGTAATGTAATGGAGTATTTCCATATTTATCGCATGAATCTAAATCCGCAGAAAGTAGAATCATTGATTTGATAATTTGCAGGTCTGTTTGCTTTTGTACTGCAAGATGTAGTGAAGAAAGACCTTTATACTTTATGTTTGGATCAATATTATAGCTTGCTAGTAGCTTCATTAATTTAACGTCGTTATTCTGTACTGCAATATTGATAAGATTAAACTTATTTTTATGTTCACTTAATAGATGAGGGTAATGATCAAGCAATGACTCAACTTCCTTGAGATTCTTCAGTATTACATTTTTGCGTAGAATTTCTCGTAAATTATATTGCTTCATTTTCTGAAAATTGTGAATTAATCTAAATTATTGTGCTAAAAGTTATTATCTAAAATCTTCGTTAAAAAATAGTTAAAAATTCATTTTTTTATTTATAATTTAGTTTCTAGTTTTGGGGTTGAAAAATATATTATTAATGTTAGTTGTTATAGCAACGGGACATTTTGTGTTCAGTTTTTTTTAATTTAATATTTGAGGTTGCCATGAAACAAATCATGTTTATTTTTTTATTATTTGGTTTAATGAGTTGTCAAGCGGTTAATACTCATAACTCTGATATTAGTAAAAGTTGTTTGTTCAATGAAAAGCTAATGAAAGATACAATGGTCTTTAATGTATTTTTTGATTTTAATAAATATAATATCTCTGCATCTGAGAAGCAGCAGCTGGTTATGGTTGTAGAGGCTTTAAAAGCTTCTACTGAAGGCGCAAAAGTTTCGTTGCTAGGTTATACTGATCGTATTGGCAATACTGACTATAATAAAAGACTTGCTGAAAACCGTGTTAAGGCTGTAAAAAATTTCATTGAAAGTCATGGCTTTAAGAATATTGATTTGGTTGAAGGAGTAGGTGCGTCTCAGCTTAAGAGCGAGTGTAATACACTGAAGAGTAAATCAGAGCGTAATGATTGCAATGATGAGTTCAGAAGAGTTGAGGTTATTATTTATCCAAAACAATAAATATTTTAATAGTTAAGTATAAGACAAGTTGTCCAAAGGAAAAATACCTATTTAGTACTGAGATACTTTGGACAACTTGTTTTTTTTGTGTAGAATCTTTTTTGTAATCAAGCATAAAAAAACTGTGGACAGTAAGTCAAAAAGCATTTTTATATCGGGTTTTGCTGTATTTACGATGTTCTTTGGGGCTGGTAATATGGCTTTTCCTCTTTTATTAGCTCAAGCCTGGGGCGGAGATTGGTTTATGTCTTTCCTAGGTTTTGTTATGACTGGTGTGTTGGTTACTTTACTTGGGCTCTTTGCTGGTGTATTAACACGCACTACTCATAATTTCTTTTTACCATTAGGGATAAAGATAGGTTTTGTGGTGCAGCTAGTGTTGATTTGCATAGAGGGGCCATTTGGGGTTGTACCTCGTTGTTTTATAGTGGCATTTGGTGGTTTGAAGTCAGTTTTTACTGGTCTACATGGTTTGTATTTTTACATCGTTTTATCTGTAGTCTTATATTTTCTTGCTGTGAATAAAAGCAGGTTAGTTTCTATTATTGGTCAGTATTTGACGCCGCTATTACTGATATTACTACTGTTAATTTTTGGTGTAACCCTATATGTTTATGGTACTGATGCTGTCCATATTTCTATATCAAAGGATGCGTTTATAGATGGGTTGTTTAAAGGTTACCTTACTTATGATTTACCGGGTGCTATATATTTTACAACAATCGCTATGACTTATTTACAGAAGCTAGGCCAGAGCAAGAAAGAAATTATTTCTAATGGTTTGAAGGCATGTAGTATAAGTGCTGTGCTGTTAATTGTAGTGTATGTTATATTTTTCTATTTAGGCATAAGTTATCGTGAGCTAGTAGTTAATACGCCAGCGGAACAAATTCTTCCCACAATAGTAAAGCATGCGTTTGGTGAGACATTCTCGGTTATATTTGCTTTATTTGTATTGGTTGCTTGCCTTACTACTGCTGTTGCTGCAATTACAATATGGGTTGATTTTTTATATCATCATCTTAAGAGATTTAATATTAAATATAACGTGATACTAGCTTTGAGTTTAATAATTGCTGTGGTGGTGTCTACATTAGAGTTTGGTAGTTTAATGTCATTATTAGCACCAGTTTTAAATGTTATATATCCAGTATTAATTTTCTTGTCTCTTTATAATATTTTTACTCATATTAGGGATGTTAATGTCAAAGTGTAACAAAGTAATCGTTAATATCTTCTTGGGTAAGGGCTTGGGTGGTATAGAGAAAAGCTTTGTTGACTATGTGTTTTACTTTAAGCATCTTGGTTATATTAGCAAAGCAATTACTAACAAGGGAGCTAAGGTATCTGCTTTTTTGCCTGAGGGTACAGCAATAAAAGAGTTATCAAATTTTGCTGAGTGGGACTTAATAGCTTCGTACAGGCTAAAGAATTTATTAAAGAAGATGGGGGCAGATCTTGTTATTATTCATGGTCGTAGGGCAGCTAAGTTATGCCGCTATGTTTATCATATTCCAAAAGTTGGTGTGGCACACAACTATTCATTAAGGTATCTATTGCCGCTTAATTATGTATTTGCTATTACTGCGGATCTAAAGAAGCGTCTATGTGCTATGGGGTATAAAAAAGATAGAATCTTTGATATGCCTCATATGGTAGAAGTGCCATCTAGGAAGCAAGGGCAGCCTAAGGCAAAGTCTATAGTATTAGGTGCTATGGGGCGTTTTGTTCCTGAGAAGGGGTTTGACCTCTTATTGAGATCTTTGAAAATACTCAAAGATAAACGATGTCAATTTAAACTATTATTAGCTGGTGATGGTGCTGAGAAAGATAAAATAGAAAAAATGATCTCTGAACTGGGGCTTACAAAGGAAGTTGAGTTGGTTGGTTGGGTAGATGATTTGGCTAGCTTTTATAAAAAGATCAACGCCTTTTGTTTGTCATCTAGAAAAGAATCTTTTGGCTTAGCTCTCCTTGAGGCATTTGCTTATGCTAAAGCTGTGGTTAGTTTTAAGACAGGAGGCCCTCTACATATTGGCGCAGATGGCAAAGATATATTATTTGCTGAATGTGAAGATCCAAAAGATTTAGCTCGGAAATTATCTATATTATTGGATGATCACAAGTTACTACGAAAGCTTGCCGATAGTGGCTACGATAAAGTTTGTAATCAATATAATTATAAGAATAATATTCATAATTTTGATAATGCCGCAAAAAAAATATTAAATCTTTTTTAGGGGTTACAATGCTGCTGTAAAGTCCATTGAATTATGGATAGATTATCATAAAAATTATATTTCATATTTTTCAGTTTTAATATATATCCCAATTATATTATTGGCTCTGCTTTAGGTGGATCTAGCCTTTTAAAGCTTTAATAAATAGACATCTTTGAAGGAGTTGGCACAACTTATAGCGCTTAATATATTGAACATTCAATCCGTAGTTGATTATTTGGGAGTGTTATGGTATAAGTTGCTCGGGAGGGGGAAAGGCTTTTTTAATACTTAATGGGAGAATTTCAAATGTTAAATTTAGCTATTGGTTCTGTTGCTGCTTTATCTATGGTACAAACTGTTCAGGCAGGTACCCCAGTTGCTTATGGGGTTTGTGTTGCTATTTGCATAGGGGTATGTGAGGTTTTTGGTATTGCAGCTGGTGCAGCTGTTGGTGGTGCTTTAGCTGCTGAATCATGCCCTGTGGGATGTGCAGCTGTTTGTGCTCCTGCTTTTGCGTGTTTATCCAGTAATACATCTATTGTAGTAAAGATTGATGAAGGTTATATTCAAAAGCCTGTATCAGAAGTTAGAGCAGGAGGTTTTGTGCAAACGCTAAATAATATGAAGGTAGCTTGGACTCAAGTGTTCAGTAATCACAAGGCAGTAGGTGAGATAGGTTTTTTAAATATTACATTTCAAAATATACATAACACTTCACAAACACAGTATATTGAAGTCACCCCAGAACACGAACTTGTATTAATGCGTGCCAATAATATTGTCACTATTAGTCCTGCTAAAAACATTCAGATGGATGATGTTCTTATAGATTCTAATGGGCAGCAATTATTGATTACATCTCTTGAAAAGACGGTTCTTAATGAAAAGTACAATCTTGTTACGCTTGATGGCACGGTTTTGGCTTCGGATGTATTTGTTACAACAATGTGTAATGAAGGAGTTGATGGTGAGCGTTTATTTGAGCCAACCATAAAAGAGTGGCAAAGCAAACGCTCGACATTAGGAGAGTTATTACCCCAGATTGATATTAACTAATAATTTAATATGGTGATTTGGGTGCAATTAAATCTATTTTTCTAAAAAAAGTTATTTTTGACACTTAATGCAGAAGAAAGAGCTGCGCCCGGATTGTTGTATACGTGTGATTGTGTTTTTACACATTTTGCAAGGCTTTTTTGCTTTATTGTAAACTAATAGCTGTTGTTGGAAATATCCTAATTTGCCAGAGATATTGCGATAATCTTTGATGCTAGATCCACCAGCCTTAATAGCTTCTTGTAGCTTTATTACTATTTGTTCTATAAGCATATCTAACTCTTTTTCAGATAAAGTATTTGCTGGCCTTGTTGGCAGAATGCCTGATTGAAACAAAGCTTCATTTGCATAGATGTTGCCAACGCCCGTAATGATATTGTTATTCATGATACAGCTTTTGATAGAAGATGTAGTTTTAGATAGTGTTTGTTTTAACTTTGCTATTGAGAAATGCGGATCAAAAGGATCGGGGGCAGAGTTATTAAAAGAGTGTGGTGCAAATTCTGGTGTGGTGATAAAACCAAATTTTCTAGTGTCATTATAGACTACAGAGACCTGGCTATCTAAATGCATTATTAGATGATCATGTTTGTTTTGTGTGTACTCTTTACTATTGGTGATCAAGATCTTTCCGGTCATGCCTAGATGGATTATTATATCCTTGCCAGAATCAAGTGTGATAACGATGTATTTTGCTTGTCGTTTTACAGATTTAATATTTTTACAGAATGTGACAATATTTTCTGGGATCAAATATCGTAGTTTTGGATTGAGTATGTTTATTTGCAATATCTTTTTGCCAGTTAGCTGCTTGGATAATTCTCTAACAATGGTTTCTACTTCAGGTAATTCTGGCATTTTAGAAAAATTTAAGTTTTATTTATTTGGTTCCATAACAGGCAAATGTTTTCTTGCGTAATATGTTTTGTCACTTAAGTTGATATGTTGATGCAGTATTTTTTTTGAAAGAGTAGGATATAGTGAGTGTATATTTTCTTCTAACCATTTTTTGTCGGTGGTATAAAAGATATTAAAGGAATTTACTATGGCTTTTGCATTTACAGTATCTACTTTAAGATAACCTATATATTTAATTTCTCCTGGTTTTACTTCAAAATCCGTGAGGAAAGAGAAGTTTGAATCATGTTTTGGGTAGTATGAATAAACCATATCCTGGAATGTGCCAGAGAAACCTGCAAATCTATATTTGCCTGGTGTTAGAAATCTTAGATCTGGATTGCCGTAGAAGCCTATAGTCTCATTATTTTCTAGATTTTTCCATGTGGCTGCGCAGTTAACATACCATGAATCTTCTTTTAAGATCCAATTACGTTCTTTGCCTAGCATTCTGCAGCCACTAATAATTGCTCCCACTTTTTTTGTGTTAAAGTCGCTTAAATTTTCTTCTTTTGATTTAACATGTGCGCATGAGACCAAAAAAGAAGAAATTATGGAGAGTAAAATAATTTTATAGGGCATATCAATTGGTGTTATTAGTTGTTTTAAATGCTTTTTTTACATTTTGTGTATGAAGCGAGAGGTGTAGTAAATTGCTTTGCAGTGTTTTGATATATGGCAAATGTTCTTTTGCTACTAGAGTGGCTTCCTCGTATTTATTTTCAATGCTTATAGCGCTATTTAAGATTCTTGATGCCTTAGTATCTATATAGATGTTACCTATATATATTGCTTCTCCTGCTTTTATTGTAATGGGCTCTAAAATGGGTGATATATTTTCAGGGCGTTTTATATAAGAAAATTCTGCGCCTCTAAAAGCAACGAATTCATATGTTCCTGGTTTTACACAATCTACATAGAATTGATCTTTTATGGTAAAAGACGAATCCTTGCTTTTAAAAGTAGCTTTACAAGATCTAGTTTTTTCATGTGTAAATGCCATGAAAGTGCGTGTACTACTTGCTTCGTGACATCCCCCAACAACTATAGCACATTTTTTATGTTTAAAATCTTTGTTATCGAAGTTGCCATGCATGGGGGTGCATGAGGAGAGGGGTATGAGTAGTAATATTAGTAAAAAACGCATAGCAAATACGGTATTGAAATTTGAATTACATTTAACATTACAGTAAAATTTTGTCAACTGTAAAGATGTGGAGTTGTAAGTTATGGATCTTTGGTAAATAAAGTGTATTATATCAAGAAGGAGTGGTTTATATGTTTTTAAAGCGTTACAAGACAGATATCTGGCATGTTGGTATTGTTAAAGCCTCAGCCTCTGATTTTCTAAAAGATATGCCATCAAAGAGTAAGGTGGTATGGTTACCTCAGGGCAGGTCTTTTACTTTTTACGCGGATCCTTTTGGTATTTGGCGTGATGGTAAGCTTTATGTTTTTGTTGAGGCATTTGATTATCGGGTTGGTAAGGGGACAATAGAGTGTTTTGTGCTTAGTAAAAAGCTAGAAGTGCTTGACCATTTTCCAGTTGTTGAAGAGTCTTATCACCTTTCATATCCATTTATTATAGAGGATAAGGGGGGGGTTTTTTTTATCCCTGAGTCCTCAAAAAATTCCGAGACTTGGATTTATGAGGCAACTGATTTCCCTAAAAAATGGAAGAAACATAAGGTTATATTACCTGGAGTAAGCCTAGTTGATGCTAGTTTTTTAAAATATAAGAATATGTGGTGGATGTTTTTTTCTGTAGCTGGGAAGAAGCAGCTTGCACGTAGAGAGCTTAATGTTGCAATGGCTAAGTCTCTTAGTGGTCCATGGGATTTCCATCCTCAGAATCCAGTAAAAAATGATATAAAATATGGTCGCCCTGGTGGCAAGCCTTTTATATATAAAGAAGTGCCTTATGTGCCAGTTCAGAACTGTCAAAATGGTTATGGAAAGAAAGTAGAGTTACTACGTGTTGATACACTAACCAAGACAAAGTTTTCTGCTAAGCATGTAAAAACAATAGATCCAATATTTCATAAGGATTTCACAGGTGGATTACATCATTTTGCAGAATGCGGAGATGTTACGCTAATAGATTCAAAAATGATTGATTCTTCTAGGGTATTTTTCTTTATCAAGTTGCAACGGAAAATTAGACGTTTATATCGTATGGCAAAAGGAATATTTTTATAATAACTACATACTAGTTGTGAAGTCAGTATCAATGCCAGTGATATCCATATTTGTATCTGTACATGCTATCCTGCTGCAGGAAGTGTGTTGTTCTAAAGAATCACAGACTTGTTCTAATTTATAAGGTGGAGCTAATTCTCTGATTTCAGCACATGCTCCTGGTGGAAAATGCTTGGCTTCAAGAGCTTGTTTCAAAAAATCATGGTTTTGCACTAGCAGTTTTTTCTGGTCATCCCACATTCTTGCTGCAGCTTTTTTGGAGAATGATATTAGTATATAAATATTTGGTACAACTTCTACTATCTCTGTTTGTGCAGAAGTTTTTATAACTAGGAAGGGATCAGTATATCTGCTAAATATTGCTTCAAATATTTCTTGTGTATCAAATCCTAGCATTTCAAGTAAATTTGTAATTCCATCTGAGTCTATAGAGTATTTTACAAACTTCTTTGCAAAAGTTTTGTCTTTTGTGGTGAGTTGAAAGATATTATGTGAGACAACATCGTCGTAAATGGTTTTATAAGTTTTGTTTGTGCCAGTGCCATATCCTGTTATAAGCATTAGAAATTTTTTAGAGAAGTCTAAGTCTTGGAGTAAAGCTTTTTTGTATTTTGTATAAAATTCTGCTACAAGAGCTTTGTCAGCAGAGATGTCTAATATAATTTTTTTAGCAAAATTTATGTCGTTTATAGCTTTTAAAACAAGGTTTTGTGTTATTCTTAATTCTGAATCTGGCACTGGTATTTTATTTCGTTTTTCACTAAGTATTAGTTCTACAAGAAAGTCTTGGTCGTCTAATAATGCGCATGAATGTTGATACCAAATAGCATTTAAGTGACCATGCTCATTATATCGAATGATATTTTTTGTCCATTCTAGTTCTATTTCATTTGGTTGGATTGCTGCATATAACGCAATGGCAGCATCTGAGTCTGGGTATGTTGAGACTATTTCTTTTGCAAATTCTGCGTCATTTCTCCAGCGTAGTATCATTGCAGAATATTTAGCAATTAGTGAGTATGGTGATTGTCTAATAAAGTTCTGATAAATTCTGTTTGGGATGCATTTTATGGTTATAGCTGCGGATGTTATTATGGCAGCAGTAATGCCTAATCCAAACATAGAAGAGCCTATTTTGTAAAAATGTTATATTATATAGTGGTTAAGGAACGTCAAGGTGTTTTATGCTTTAATATCAGATTGATTTTTGATGATAGTTGGCTATAATCTGTTGTGCCAGGGTGGACAGCTATTTTATGGATCCGGTCAGGTCCGAAAGGAAGCAGCCGCAATAAAACTTATGTTGGGTCACTCTGGCATTGACAGGAGTATTAAATGAAACAGTACAAAACCGATATTGTAGTAGTGGGAGCTGGTCCTGTAGGTTTATTCGCGGTTTTTCAAGCTGGCATGTTAAAAATGAAGTGTCATGTTATTGATGCGCTTGAAGTGATAGGCGGCCAGTGTTCGGCTTTGTATCCAGAGAAGCCAATTTATGATATACCTGCATATCCAGAGATTTCGGGTCGTAACTTGATTGAGTCTTTAGCAAAGCAAGCTGAGCCTTTTAATCCCATTTATCACTTAAATCAGCGGGTAACAAAGGTTGAAAAAAACGCTGATGGTAGTTTTAATGTCGCTACTTCAAAAGATATCTTGATAAAGTCAAAGGTAGTAATTATTGCGGCTGGTTGTGGTGCGTTTGGCCCTAATAAACCGCCTCTAAAAGATATTGAAAATTACGAAGGTAATTCGGTTTTTTATGCAGTAGTAAACCCGAAGCAATTTGAAGGAAAAAATGTGGTGATAGCAGGTGGAGGTGATTCTGCTATTGATTGGGCTATTATTCTTGCAGATATTGCCAAAAATGTTTCAATAGTTCATAGACGAAATAAATTCCGCTGTGCTCCAGAAAATAGCGATAAGCTATATTCTTTGCATAAACAGGGCAAGGTATCTATAGAAACTCCGTATCAGCTACATGATCTTGAGGGGCAAGGTAACAGCCTTACTCAAGTTAAGGTTGTGGATCTAGATGGTAATGTCAAAGCTATTGATGCTGATATTCTCTTGCCTTTTTTTGGGTTATCAATGGATATAGGTCCTATTGTTGATTGGGGGTTAAATATTGAAAAGAAGCATGTTAAGGTTAAGGCTTCGACAATGGAAACAAATAAAAAGGGCATTTATGCTGTTGGTGATATTGCTACTTATGAGGGTAAATTAAAGCTTATTCTTACAGGTTTTTCAGAGGTGGCAAGGGCATGCCATTCAGCTTATAATATAATATATCCAGACACTCCTTTGCATTTTGAATATTCAACGACAAAGGGTGTATCAAGTTAGGACGCGAAATAAAGAGGCGCATGGTAGGGCAGATTATAGATGGGAAAAAAATTGCTTCTCACATTATCGAGGCTATAAAAAGCCAGGTTGATGATATGCGGAGAAGTGATAATGTACAGTTAAAACTGGCTGTAATAATGGTCGGACACAATCCTGCTAGTGAATTATATGTTTCTAGAAAGGCAATGGTTGCAAACAAACTTGGAATTGAGGCTGACATACATCGTTTTGATGATGATATAACTACAGAGAGATTAGAAAACAAAATTAATGCTCTTAATGAAGATAAGGAGGTTAATGGTATTTTAGTACAGTTACCTTTGCCGCAGCATATTAGCATTAATAGGGTAATAGATTCTATTGATCCTGTAAAAGACGTTGATGGTTTTACTTTGCCTAACATTGGCCGGCTCATTACTATGCGTGATGGTTTGTTTCCTTGTACACCACAAGGTTGTTTGGAATTAATAAAGTCTGTTGAGCCTAATATTAGAGGGAAGAATGCGGTAGTAATTGGTAGATCAAATATTGTTGGTAGGCCAATGTCTAATGTTTTAATGAATGAAGATTGTACAGTTACTGTAGTGCATTTGGATACGAAAAACCCTAGGGAAATAACAAAAAATGCTGATATTGTTGTTGTGGCAACAGGTGTACCTCATTTGGTAACAGCTGATTGGATCAAGGATGGAGCGATTGTAATAGATGTTGGTATTTCTAAGGGGCATTATCGCGGTAAAGGCAAAATTGTTGGTGATGTGGACTTCGAAGATGTTAGAAAGAAAGCCAAGGCCATTACACCTGTTCCTGGTGGAGTGGGTCCAATGACAATTGCTTATCTTATGCGTAACATAGTAAAGGCATATCAAATTCAGCAGAAAAGTGCTGTGTAGATTCAATAGTTATTTATTTCCTAATTTGTTATAGTACTATTATTATTAGTAATTAATTATTGGGGGATACTGTGGTAGAGAGCATAGATCATCATTTGTCAGCTGTAAAAATGTTCTTTAAGGCACGAGGTGCTTTTTTAAAAAAAGATAAGTTTGATGGGTATTTAAGTATGCCAGAAGTTAGGGCAGAAATATCTAAATCTATTTGTGATAAGCCAGATTTTCCTTTTGCAAAGGATGTGTGGTCCAATTATAAGCAAGAGTTTAGTAATGATTTAGATTTCTTGTCACAGTTTATGGCTAGGTCATATGGGCGTCAGGGGGATGTAGGGGGTTCTGTAGTGCAGGAGATGCATAATGATATAAAAGTACATGCAATAGCAGAGACTGCTACGAAGCTGTGTAATGAGATATTGAGCAATCAAAGCGGAGATTCATACAAATTTTTCTGTGGAGAGTCGTTAACTGACACTGGTGACCTGTAGTAGTGTTAGCTAATTATTAAACAGAAAAAAGCATGGCGTCTACATCTTCATCATTATTTTGTCCGCAAATAGAGTTTTCTATGTAGTCTTTGATTTCTTGTTTGTGTTCTTCGTTTGTATCTCTAGCATCTAATACTTGATAAGTAAGATTTTTTATTTGTGATTTGCAGATGAATGCTACAGTTTTACGGCATCCTTTTTCTATTAATGTTAATGTGGTATCTATATCTTCCTTATAAGGAGTAAGGTTTTGATCTGGATATGTATCTAAAATTTTGCGACATACTTTGTACCAAGAGCTGGTATGTGCATCTTCCATTTCTAGTGAGAATTTAACTAGGTATAGGAGGTTTTTTATACTTCCTTCATATTGGTATTCAGCTGTTTCAGCTGCCAAAAAGCTTGTGCATGCAATGTTTGATAGTTCTTCATAATTTGATTCTTGTAAATGATCAAGTTGTGGCGCTCTAAGACGACATTTCGACATGCATAACCTCCTCATTCTATCTTTTTGCTGAACATATCATGTGCTTAATATGACGTCAAGGTTAAAAATAGTAAGTGTCTTGTACTTCAAGGTTTTAAAGCCGTATATGCAGTTTTTGTTATATTGTCTCAATGTTGTTCTCTGAAGAATTTCCTGCTATTGGTATGGGAGTTGTGGTTTCTGAGATGTTAAATGTTTCTTGGGTAGTATTAGGTGGTGGTGGCAATGGAGCTGGAGCACTACTTTTCTCTGTATTTGCTTTATTATCGCGACTTATTATTATGTCAATAGTCAGTCCTAGGACAACACAGAAACACATGCCAATTATACAAAATATTCCACCTGGATCAACCTTATGTTCTTTTTCTTGTGGGTCCATTTAGAGTGCCACTAATTATAACTTTAACTATATTATAACATAGTTATTGCAATATACAAAATATAGCTAATATTGGAGTGGTTAGTTAGGTGCTGTGTTTTTTGCAGCTTTTTGTGATGTAAAATAATGCGTAGTAGAAATATCCTATTGCAATAAAGAATACAATATTTGCTTTAAGTGGAGAATTTATCATCTGCTGTAGTCCTGTTAGTGAGTGGTTTGTGAGTGCGATATAAGTATTTAGTATAAATTCTACAATAATAGAGGGGAATACTGCAAAAGCAGATACTCTGTAAATAGAACTAAATTCTGGAGATAGTTTTTGTATTTTCATGTATAAGAAACCAAAGCCGGAAAAAAACAAGATATTCAAACAGATCATGAATATTTTAACAGCTGTAGAAATGACATAGAATGTAATAAATACAAATCCTAAATAATGTTGTACAAAATTTATTTGGTTGATAACCATCTGTGGTGAAATAAAACTATTTTTGGGCATGTACAGAGCAAAGCTTATAAATATATACTGACTATCTGTAAGGATGTATGTCCCATATTTTGTTATGATTAGAGGAACATTTTTTCCTTTTAATATTTCAAGATTATTTTTTGTGGCAAAGCCTATAGTAGGTTGTTTATTTTCCGAGTAAATAATCTCAGGGATATCATCTGGTATTTCTAAAATATGATCTTTTATAGCAATGCTTTCTGGGAGTTGCTTTTGTATATAATTAAGATCAGTTTTTGTCAGCAACTCATTGTTTTCTACGGCATTTTTGGACTGAAAGTAAAATGGCGTGACAAAGCTTAGGTTGGTAATAAACAGCAGTGTTATTAAATATTGCAGTTTTAAACCTTTTACGTTGTGATAAAGGTCTATGTAAAACTCTTTAGAGCAAAAAGAATGTTGTATGATTTGTTTAAGTCTTTTAAAAAACATTTAATAGAGAGTTTATGTTGATCTTTTTTACTATAACTAGTATATCTTTATATTGCAGTTTTCAATAGATAATTTTAATGAAATATACAAAATCCACATATAGTGATTTATCCAATTGCATTAGGGTTCTTACAATAGATGCTGTTGAGAAAGCGAAGTCAGGTCATCCTGGTATGCCTATGGGCATGGCAGATGTTGCTACGATTTTATATTCGGAATTTTTAAGATTTAATCCCAATGACCCTAAGTGGTCTAACAGGGATCGTTTGGTTTTGTCTGCTGGTCATGGTTCAATGCTGTTGTACAGTCTATTATATCTGACAGGTTATAAAGATTTTAATTTAGATGAGATAAAAGATTTTAGACAGTTAAACAGCATTACATCAGGTCATCCTGAATATGGAAATGGCGTAGAGGTTACAACGGGTCCTTTAGGGCAGGGCATAGGTAATGCAATTGGTATAGCTTTGGCTGCTAAAATGTCTAATGCGCGTTTGAAAGAAGATGTTTTGGACTATAAAACTTATGTTATATCTGGTGATGGATGTTTAATGGAGGGGATTTCTCATGAGTCTGCATCCTTGGCTGGACATTTAGCATTAGATAATTTAGTGCTACTATTTGATGATAATGGTATTACTATTGACGGCAAAAAAGATTTAGCTGAATCTGATAATGTTTTAGATAGGTTCCGTGCCTATAATTGGGAAGTGTATCAAATAGATGGTCATGATTATGATCAAATACATGATGTTTTAACTAAAGCACAGAGTGCAAAAAAGCCTGTGTTTATATCCTGCAAGACAACAATTGGTTACGGGTCTCCTAATAAAGGTGGAACTGAAAAATGTCATGGAGCGCCTCTTGGCAAGTATGAAGCAGAGTTAGCAAAGCAATCTTATAATTGGAAAGAGGGGGGGTTTTTTATTCCTGAGTCCCTACTCAAAATATGGCGTGATGAAATTGGCATGCAATCTTATGATTATTACCGGAAGTGGCAAAAATCTTTTGAGGATTTAACTAAGCAGCAAAAAATGGCTATTAGCAGCATTAATCACGATTCTTATTTGGATCATGTAAAAAATGTTGTGTTCAATTATAAGAAGTCATTTATTGATAAATATGAAGAGAAAGCTACACGTTCATTTTCTGGGGATTTTCTTGATGCTATAGCTAATACTTTACCATTATGTGGTGGTTCAGCAGATTTATCTGGTTCGAACTGTAGTAAAGCCAAAGATATGTCGATTATTAAGGCTCATCATTACTCAGGTAATTATATTCACTATGGTATTAGAGAGCATGCAATGGGTGCTGTTATGAATGGGCTTGCAGTATGTGGTAATATGTATGTTTATGGTTCAACTTTTTTAGTCTTTCAAGATTATATGAAGCCAGCGATGCGTATGGCGGCACTAATGGAGTTACCAGTGACATATGTTATGACTCATGATTCAATAGGTGTTGGTGAAGATGGACCTACGCATCAACCTATAGAACAAATAGCTTCTTTAAGAGTGATACCAAATCTTAATGTTTTTCGTCCTGCAGATGCAACAGAGGTTTTTGAATGTTGGCAGCTTGCGTTAGCATCAAAATCAACACCTTCTGTTCTGTGTTTAACAAGGCAAAAAGTCAAGCAGGTGCGTTTTGAGTATAGTAAAGATAATCTATCTCAAAAAGGTGGTTATATTCTTGTGGATTCTAGCTCTAATCCTGAGATAGTGATTTTATCTAGTGGTTCTGAAGTTACGATAGCACTTGAGGTGAAGCATATTCTGGTGAAGCATAAAATAGCTGTGAGAATAATATCTGTTCCGTCATTTGACTTACTTGCGCAGCAAGATCAACATTATATTGATTCTATAATTCCAAGGTCAAGTAAGAAGGTGGTTATAGAAGCTGCATCAAGGTTTGGTTGGGAAAGGTTTGCTGGGAGTGAGGCTATGTTTTTTTGTATTGATCAGTTTGGCAAGTCAGCCCCTTCAGAAGATTTATTTGATTATTTTGGCTTAAATGCAGATAATATATCAAAGAAAATTTTAAATAATATTAGAGGATAGATGTCTATCAAAGTTGGAATTAATGGTTTAGGTAGAATAGGTAGGTGTATTATACGTGCTATATGTGAGTATGATGTAGCGGGTATAGATATAGTTGCTGCAAATACTAGTCAGACTACAGACTATTATGCACGTCTTTTGCAATATGATTCTGTGCATGGTAAATTCACGGGAGATGTAAAGATTCAAAATGGTGATATAGCAATAGGTAGGCACTTAATTAAAATGTCTCACCAGAAAGACCCTCAAACAATTCCGTGGGGAAAGCTGGGTGTTGATATAGTATTTGAGTGTACGGGCAAATTTAAGAGTCACAAAGAGGCATCAAAGCATATTGCTGCTGGTGCAAAAAAAGTGTTAATTTCTGCGCCTAGTGATGATGCAGATGCTACAATAGTATATGGCGTTAATAATAATGCTTTGCTTTCAGATCATGACATTATTTCTGTGGGTTCATGTACAACAAATGCAATAGCGCCTTTAGCAAAGGTTTTAAATGATGAGATTGGTATTAAAGAAGGTTATTTAACTACCATTCATTCTTTTACCAATGATCAACGTATTCTTGATAATAGTCATAAAGACCCAAGGAGAGCGCGTGCTTCTAGTTTGTCAATGATACCAACTTCAACGGGTGCAGCAAAAGCTATAGGTGTAGTATTGCCAGAATTATCAGGTAGGTTATCAGGTTCTGCAATTAGGGTGCCTGTTCCTAATGTTTCATTAATTGACTTTACTTTTAATGCGAGTAAGAAATGCTCTGTTGACGAAGTTAATGCTATTATAGAAAAGGTGGTGCATGGTAAAATGAAGGGGGTAATAGACTTTGCTCGTGATGAGCTTGTATCTATTGATTTTAACCATACTCCGCATAGTACTGTGTTTGATCCTTACGAAACAAAGGTTATTAATAATATGATAAGGATATTATCATGGTATGATAATGAATGGGGCTATTCAAATCGTATGGTTGATGTAGCTAAATTGATAGGAAAATTTTTAAAATAATGAAAGTGGAGAATATAAAAACTCTAAAAGATTTTGATGTTGTGGGTAAAACTGTACTTGTTCGTATTGATTTGAACTTGCCAACAGTGGTAGGGAAGGTAGTAGATGCGTACCGTCTAGAACAGGTGATTCCCACAATAAAGTATCTTATAAAAAATAAGGCAAAAGTAGTTTTACTATCTCATTATGGTAGGCCTAACAATGGTTTTGAGGCAGATCTATCATTGGCACCTTTGGTAAATGAAATCAGTGCACATTTAAAGAAAGACGTTAAATTTGCTGTTGATGTATTGTCTGAAATTACTACATCTCAAGTAGGGGAGTTAAAGCCAGGTGAGGTTATTTTGCTTGAGAATTTGAGATTTCATAATGCAGAGGTAAAGAATAGTAAAAAGTTTTCAGAGGGTTTGGCATCATTAGGAGATATATACGTTAATGATACTTTCTCTTGTTCTCATAGAAAGCATGCATCGATTGATGGAATACCGAGATATATTCCTGGTTGTTCAGGTTTGTTATTAGAAAAGGAGCTTGTGAACCTTAAGAAATACTTGGAAGGTGACATAGGTAAAGTGATGTCTATCACCGGTGGTTCTAAGGTTTCGACCAAAATAGAGATGCTGAGTGTTTTAGTGAAAAAGTCGGATATTCTAGTTGTTGGTGGTGCAATGGCTAATACTTTTTTAAAGGCCAAAGGTATTCATATAGGTAATTCTTTGTATGAGCATGGTTACATCGGTGTAGCTAAGAAAATTTTATTAGAAGCAAAGAAGTATAACTGTAATGTGATGTTGCCTAATGATGTGGTTACTACTCTTGATATAAATGGGAAACATCAATGTAATGTGATAGATGCAAAAGAAGTATCTGAGGATCAGATGATTCTTGATGTCGGCCCTATGTTTATAGTAGATATTATCAATGCTATGCATGAGGTGGATGCGGTTATTTGGAATGGGCCTTTAGGTGCTTTTGAGCATAAGCCTTTTGATGTGGGGACTGCGACTATATCAAGGGTGATAGCGGAGTTAACCCATCAAAATAGACTACTTTCAGTTGCTGGTGGTGGTGATGTAGCTGCGGCAATTAACAATGCGCGTCTATCTAAGCATTTTACTTTTTTATCTACAGGCGGTGGTGCGTTCTTAGAATGGCTCGAGGGTAAGAAGTTGCCAGGTGTTGTTGCGTTAGAATATAGTGCTAAGAAATTTTCTTAATTGTAGTTACTATATAGATTTGCCTGAGTTATTATTTCTTGTGCGTACAATTTAGGTAAATTTTTGTTGTGGAGCTTTTTGGATATCAAGTGGTGCTAGGGGCAGTATTTTTTTATTTTGATCTGCTTCTTGTTTTGCTTGAGTTTTATATAGTCATAAATATGTCGATTTTTTTAATCGTATATATATGGTTAAAAAAAAGTAAAATTTTTGGTGTGATATTTCTTAGGAAGTGATAATCTAAGATTATAAAATCTATAGAACATATTTGACAATGTTGCTTTGAGATAATATAACTCTATAAGTATTTGATTACGTAATGTCTTTTGGGGCGTAGCCAAGCGGTAAGGCAACGGGTTTTGATCTCGTCATGCGTAGGTTCGAATCCTACCGCCCCAGCCAACTTTTTTATATATTAGTTTCATTTTCTGTATAATTATGTGTCATTCCCATAGGGTGAGGTGGAGCTACAATGCTACTACTTTCTGAATCATTTATTTTTATTGATATATCGTCGCTTTTTGTATGGTTATTGTTATGATTTGCATCTCTGTTTTTAGTAACTTCTATATAGATTACTATTGGTAACACAAAAGTTACAGCAAAGCATAGGCACGTTGTTGCAAGGCAATTTGTAATGTTGTTAAGTGAGTAATTTTTATTTGTCATACATGTACTGAGGTTAGTTAATTTTAATGAATTTTATATTGATATAACTAACAAAGAGTTAACTTGTTTTTTATTGATGACCATTCTTAAAAATTACTTTGTTTATCACGTAGATGTAATCACAGCGGCCTAGCTGTTATTAGAAAGCTTTCTAAAGGAGTGTAGCTCTGATGTCGCTATTTCTTCTGTTTTATTCTTTTTAGAATGTCGTATCCTATGTCTAGGCCTTTACTACCAGATGGATATATTTTAACCATTTCACCTTTGTCATCAACAAGGTAAAAGAAGGATGAGTGGTTTACCATATAGTGATCTGTGTTTTGTTTGCCATCTGATGCAACGGCATAATATACTTTAAAAGCATCTGCTACTTTTGATATTTGTTCTTTAGTTCCTGTTAAAGCTATAACATTTGGGAATGCAGTAAAGTAATTTTTCATTTGTTCAACTGTATCTCTTTTTGGGTCTATCGTGATAAACAAATATTTTATATGTTTATTTTGACCTTTTAGTACGGACATAATTTGGTTGATTTCACCTAGGCTTGCAGGGCATATGTCAGGACAAAAAGTGAAGCCAAAATAGATCAGAAGATATTTCTCTCTAAATTGCTTAGAGTCGAATAACTGATTGTTTTGATCTATTAAAACGAAGTCCCCACCAATTTTAGGACCTGTATATGTTATTGAGATGTCTGTATGGTTTTGTTGCTTTACTTGTTTTTTTGGATTTGAAGGTATTGCAATCATAATAATGATTGATGCGCATATAATAATTGTTGCTAAGGCCAGTGTAAATTTTAGTATGGGAGATGATTTCTTAGACATACTTGTAACACTTTAATTAGTTGTCTTTGTAGCAATCTAAAGATTTTTTTTGCCTTGTCTATAAAAAAATAAAGAAATGAAATATAGATAAAAAAAGCACCCTAAAAGGGTGCTTTTTAAAGTTGTGCTTAAGCTGTCTAGTTGCCACAAGAAGATCCTTTACCTGAAGGGGCAATCCATCCCACAAGCTCAGACGCACCAAAGATCATCCCAATACCTATTGCTGTTGCTACAGCTAGAGGCCAAGATAATTTACCTAAAAATAAACCGATGCCAAGTACAACAATAGCAATTGTTGCTACCGCTTTACCTATTGCGCCTTGTAATGCATTTACTATAACACATAATGTGGCTGCAATTGCGTCACCAGAGCCTGTCCCGGCGTTAGTAGCTGCGGCAAATGATGTATTCGGCATTATTATGCTTAGAAGCGTGGCAATGCAAAGACAAAACATTGCTGTTTGTAACAAACTCATGTTAGAGCTATTAAAGTATTCTTTTTTCATTTTCCCCTCTTTAAAGATTGTAATCGTAAGATTTCTAGGAACAATGCTATCACTGTTTGATGAATTAAGTCTAGCGTTTTCAGGGACAAAGCAGAGTTCTTTTTAGGTATTATTGTTAAAATAACACATGCCTTATTTATCAATATCAGGAGCGTCAACTGCCTTCATGCCAATGATGTTGTAACCTGAGTCTACATATATAGTTTGTCCAGTAACTCCAGAACTAAGGCTGCTTAGTAAGTAAAGAGCAGATTTACCTACTTCTTCTATAGTTACAGTTCTACGTAATGGCGAGTTATCCTCATTCCATTTTAAAATATATCTAAAATCGCCAATGCCTGATGCTGCAAGTGTTTTTATTGGTCCGGCAGAGATTGCATTTACTCTAATATTTTGGGGGCCTAGATCAGCTGCTAAATATTGTACGCTTGTTTCTAAAGCTGACTTTGCTACTCCCATTACATTATAATGAGGTATTACTTTTTGTGCGCCGTAATAGCTCATTGTAATAAGGCTGCCACCGTCTTTCATTAGGGGCACAGCATATTTTGTAATGGCTGAAAATGAGTAGCAGGAAATATTCATCGTATTTAGGAAATTTTCTCTGGTAACATCTATATATTGTCCTTTAAGTTCGTTTTTATCAGAAAATGCAATAGAATGTACGATAAAATCTAATTTGCCCCATTTTTCTTTTATTGCTTCAAAGACTTGTTTTATGCTTTCTTCTTGTGTAACGTCACACTCTAAAATGAAAGAAGACTTAGTTAAGGCTGCTAGGGGTTGTATTCTTTTTTTAAGAATTTCGCCTTGATAAGAATATGCAAGTTCAGCTCCATTTTCGTAAGCAATTTTTGCAATGCCCCATGCGATTGATTTGTCGTTTGCAACGCCCATAATAAGGCCTTTTTTGCCTTTTAATAACATTGATTCAATTTCGTTACTCATTTATCCTCTAAAAATAAAAACAATATAATCAATACCAAGAGTATTAGTGTTTGAATGTTATCCAAAAAGACAAAAAAGTAAACGGCTAAGGTAGTTATTTATAGAATTTTTTATCAAATCTTTTATGTACCCAAAACCACTGACCTGGGTAGTCTTTAGCATCTTTCTCGATTAGGTTATTTATATGTTGGGTAATTGTTTGAATTGTCTGTTCAGTATTTTTGATTTTTTTTGGTGGTATGATTTTAGTAAGAGATAATGTGAAATATGCACCATTCTCACGTTTGATATGGATATATATTATAGGAATGTTTATTTTGAGTGCTAGTTTTGCAGGCATATTAGTGGTCATTGCTTCTTTTCCTAGGAATGTTGCTTTGGTTCCTGTGTTAAGTTTTTGATCTACCATTAATGCAACGCTTCTATTGTGTTTTAGAAATTTAAAAATTTTGATGGCGCTTTCTTGGCCTTTTGGTATATGGTCTATTTTTTGATTAGCTCTTAACTTTAATATCAAGTTATTTATTAACGGGTTGTTAGCTTTACGGTATATTATTGCTGGATTAAGTTCTTGTGTAAGAAAAGCTTGTGTTGCCATTTCCCAGTTAGCAAAATGCCCTCCTATTAGAATCAGGGGCTTATTATGTTTTTGTGATAATAGATGTTTATTGTTTATTTTTATACGTTTATCTATTTCCTGATCGGATAGTGTGGTAATGAAGGGGAGTTCTGCTGCCGTTCTACCTAAGTTTTCCCACATGTCTTTAACTGTGTTATTGATTTGTTTCTTTGACCATTTGGGGAATGCTAGTTTTAGGTTTTTTTGTGCTACTAGGCTTGATTTGTGCAGTGGTCCTATTAAGCGCGCTAGTTTTCCTGTTATATTTGATGCAGTATCAATGCCTAGTAATCTTATTGCCGAGATGGTGATGATAACCAGTATATATTCTAGGTAGTTAGTTATTTTATGCATTTTTGTTGTATAGCTTTTAATAATATGTCTTCATTTAGGATGTCTAGATCCATTATTAGTGTATCAATGTTTTTTTTATGTTTACTAGGAATTTTTATAAAATCCTTTTTTGTTGTAATAAGCGTGATTTTTTTAGTTTTAGATAGTTCAACTAATGTTTTTAGCTCTTTGTCCTGATAAATATGGTGGTCAGGAAATAAGATTCTTTTATCTAGTTTTATTCCTAGGTTTTCTAGTGTATTAAAAAATTTTTCAGGAAAAGCAAGTCCAGTAAATGCTATATACTCTTTTTTGTGGTTTTTAGGCAGCTGAAAAGTTGTTTTAGTGTTGACATTGTTTTTGGTTGTTGTTTTCTTTTTAGGGTTAATATTGAGAATTATATCGCTTTTTTCGATGCTTTGTTTAAGGGGTTCACGAAAAGGCCCTGCTGGAAATAAAAAATTATTTGTTAGTTCAAGATTATGATCTATGACTAAAATTGCAAGATTTTTATAGAATGTATTATTTTGCAGGCCATCATCTGCGATGATGATATCTGGTTTTGTGTGTGCGGCTAATTTTATAGCGTCCAATCTATTATGTGCAACATATGTTGGTGCAACTTCTGATAGAAGCATTGCTTCTTCTACTATTTCTATGCAGGTATGTTGTTTTGTTACTTTGGTGGGTTGTTTTATTGTGGCATTGTAATTTTTGCATGCGAAAGCAATTTTATATTTATGTTTTTTTAAAAGTTTGCCTAAAGCAATTGCTGTTGGTGTTTTCCCAGAGCCACCAACTGTTGCATTGCCTATGCAAATAACGGGCGAGCTTACTGTTTCGGGGTTTTGTAGCAAGTATCTAAGTTTTACAACACATTGATATATTATTGATATGGGCCATAATATATAAGATAGAAGGCTATTTTTTTTGCGCCAGAATTGTGGTGTCTTTAAGCTAAATTTCATTTTCTATTATTTCAATGGCTTTTGTTACAATTGATTGTTTTTTCTTTATGAGGTTAGACGCATTCTCAGTATATTTTTGATATGCCAAGGGCGTAGTGAATATTGCATTGATTAGCAAACTACATTCCTGTGTGTTTGATACTTTAAGGAGTGCATCTTTATCAGTAAATTCTTGGCTCATTTCAGCTATATTATAGTCATATGGGCCGTTGATTACGATAGATCCCAGTTTACTTGGTTCAATAATGTTATGTCCTCCTATTTTTTCAAATGTGCCTCCCATTATTGTAATAGGAGATAGTTTAAAAAATGTACCTAGTTCACCAAATGAGTCGACAATATAAAACTGTGTTTTGTCAGTAATTGTATTTTGGGTAGAATGTAGTACATAATTGATATTTTGTTTTTTTAAAATAGATTTTAGATTATTGAGTTTTGTCGGGTGTCTTGGTGCTATAAAGAAAATAAAGTCGTATTTAGCTATTTTTTTAAGCTGCAAATAGATTTCAAAGATTACATGTTCTTCTTGTAAGTGAGTGCTTGCAAATAACACAATATGTTTGTTTTGCGTTTGCTTCTTTAGGGTTTCTAGGGTCTTTGTGTTGTATTGCAGTGCTTCCGCACAGTATTTTATATTTCCAAGATATTTAAAGTTTTTAACACCTAATAATTGTAGTTTTTGTTCGTCTTGTATGCTTTTGGGGATAAAGAAAGAGATGTCACTAAGTACAGAGTCTCTTATTTTTCTAAAATTATTCCATTGTTTCAGTGACTTGTCAGAAATACTGGTGTTTAAAGAAATGATTTTGCAATGCTGTTTTGTGTATTTTATAAGCAATGGCCAAAATTCAGATTCAATGAATATAGCTAATGCTGGTTGCCAGTGTTTTAGAAATCGCTTGATAACAAAGTGATTTTCTACGGGTGAATATTGATGTATTACATTTTGCGGGAGTTTGTTTTTGAGAATCCCTGCAGAGCTTGTAGTACCAGATGTAAATAAGATTTGAATATTATCTTTTTTACTTAGTTTTTTTACAATAGGTAGTGCTGACAGGCTTTCTCCAATACTTGCAGCATGAAACCAGATTAGTTTTTTATTTTTTATTCTCTTTAGCTTTGTAATGGCAAAGCGTTCTAGGACTCTTTGCTTATCTTCTTTACCTTTTAACCTTCTATAAAGTAATATTAGGCATGTAATGGGTGTTAGTAGAATATTTATAATTTTATATATCAGCATGTTCGGTAAATTTTTTATCAAATTTTTTATGAAGTTGATTTAGCTCTTTTTTTAATAAAATATCGATATTTTTTTCTGTTGGTTTTATTGGTGTTCCATAGACAAGATATATTGTATTTAGTGGCAATGGTAGAATGAATTTATCCCATGATTTCATAATTTTCTTTTTTTTGCAGCTAAAAGACATTGGTATTATGGTTTTAGAAGTTCTTTTAGCAATTTTTGCGATATTGCTGTTAATTTGATAGACTGGCCCTCTGGGGCCGTCTGGTGTAATTGCTAGTGACTCACCGCTTACAAGAGATTTTATAATTTTTTTTAAAGAGTTCATGGAGATATTGCTTGAAGAGCCTTCAATTACCGTAGTGCCAAATAATAAGGACGTATCTGCAACGAGTTGCCCATCCTTATGTTTAGAGGTAAGAACATTAGTTTTAATTTTTTTTGGCTGCATAAAAAACATGAGGCTGAGCCTGTTATGCCAGAATGCATAAATGGCATTTTGTTTCTGATAGAGTGTTTTATCGAAGCTCTTTGGATAAATAACGTATTTTTTGCTAGTCAAATATACAATATTTATATAAATATATATAAGAGCACTAAGAATCTTAAGAAAGCATTTAGACTTTGTAATTGCTTTTATTTGTTTCTTAAATAGTGACATGAAGCAATAATAATTGTTGATAATTATGATCAAGACTAAAGGATTTTCATCTTTTTTACCATATTTTTTTCTGATATTTATTATTATGTTAAGGTTATTGTTGCAAGATTTTTTGTTTTTTAACGATTACACTCCTTTTTACGAGCTAATTTTTATTTATTCATGGAGTTTTATAGATCATTTTGAGTGGAATGTTTTTATACTTGCATTGGTAGGTTTATTTAGGGATTTGTTATTTTTAGATGTATTTGGGATTTCAGTGATAACCTTTTGTATGTTTGGTCTCTTGGTGAATGCTCAAAGAGAAAAGCTAGAGAACAGGGGGTTTCTTTTAACGGTAGTTTATTTTATTGTTTTATTGTTTGTAATACTTGTTATGAGATTAACAATTTTTTCTTTTTTTGCAGATAGTAAGTTAGAAGCTATTTTAGTGGTTTCATTAAAGGAGATGTATTTTAGTACTATCACATATCCGTTATTTTTTTATATTATTTTACTTTCTGTTAGCAGAAGGGTGGCAAAGGTTTAGAGGATGCTCAAGGATTTAGATCAGTTAAAAGACAAGATGTTTTCGCGTCGTGCATTCTTTGTATTATTTTGTAAGCTTGGTATTGCGGCTGTATTAATTGTTAGGTTATTTTTCTTACAAGTATCTAGATTTTCTGAATATAGAACTTTGTCAGACAAGAATCGAATAAAATTACTGTTGTTAGAGCCTTTAAGGGGGGTAATTAAAGATAGAAATAATATTAACTTAGCGGAGAATAAGTATAATTATAAAATATATATTTATAAACAGAGGAATGTTCCTTATGAAGATTCTTTAAATAAGATTTTTAAAATATTAAGAATGTCTTCGGATGAACAAAAAGATGTTTTAAAACGCGTACAAAACAGTAGTTACGTATATCCTGTATTAGTAAGAGAGAATTTATTATGGGAGCAAGTGGCTGTAATTGAGGGTAATAAATATAAATTACCTGGTACTTATATTGATAAAGGCTATGTTAGGCATTACCCCTTTAAGGCGATGTTTTCTCATGTGGTAGGGTATATGGGTGTTCCTCGTCGTGAAGAGATAGAAAAATATGCTTTGCAAAACACGCAGTATTTTAAGATTGGGAAGACTGGTGTTGAGCGTATAGCCAATCCAGATCTTATAGGGAAATTTGGTCATAAGAAGGTTGAGGTTAACTCTCTAAGGGTTATAGTAAGGGAGTTTGCGACGAATAAAAGCGTGAAGGGAAATGATGTAAATCTTACTTTTGACATAGGGTTACAGAAATTTATTTATGATTTATTGCCAAAAGATGGTGCGACGGCCATGGTCACAGATATCAATACTGGTGAAGTTTTGTCTATGGTTTCTACGCCATCTTTTGATTCTAATGTGTTTAGTAATAAGACCATGGATAGAGAAACATGGGATAGGCTTATTAAAAATAAATCATATCCCTTTACTAATCGAGCAATTGCTAAATTATATCCTCCTGGTTCTATATGGAAGATTGTCGTGGCATTAGCCATATTAGACAGTGGCATTTCGCCAAATGAACATTGTTACTGTAAAGGTAGGTATCAAGTTGGTAATCGTACATATAAGTGTTGGAAGCACTCAGGTCATGGTTCAGTAGATTTGAATAGTGCTATGATGATGTCTTGTAATGTCTATTTTTATGAGATGTCTTTAAGAGTGGGTATTGCATCTATTCACAAGATAGCAAATGAGCTTGGTTTTGGAGAAGTTGTTAGTCAAGATATCCCTGGGGAGTTAAAGGGGTTAAATCCAAATAAAGCATGGAAGGAACGTCATTATAATAGTGAATGGATGCTTGGTGATACGGTAAATAGTTCAATTGGTCAGGGTTTTACTATGGCAACACCTATTCAGATGTTAGCAATGTTATCGCGTGTTGTTAGTGGGAAGAGAGTTGCACCAAAGATATTAATGAATAACGTGACTGATACTGAAGGCGAAAACATTAATATCAATCCTGAGCATTTGGACATAGTTAAAGAATCAATGTTTAATGTATTTAATAATCCCAAAGGTTTGGGGTATGGTTTGCGTATTCCAGATAAGCAATTTTATATAGCTGGAAAAAGCGGGACTGCCCAAATTGTTTCTAGAGATACTAGTTTGCTTGATGCAAGAGAGCATAAAGAGGTTAAGAGTCACGCTATTTTTGTGGGTTATGCTCCATTCCATAAGCCAAGATATTCTGCTGTTGTTGCAGTTGATAACGTGGGCTGGGGGGTAAAAAACGCTGCGCCAATCGGTAGAGAAATTTTATATTTTGTTCAAAAATATTTCAAATCCTAAAATTTTTATTGATGATTTTCTTTTAAAAGATGTCTGTATATGTATGTAAAAATAGTATATATAGGGAGCAAAATGCTTATATCAGATATAATTTCGTTATGGAATTCTCTTCTTAAAAGTTCAGATTCACACGCTATTCTTACGAGGAACAACCGGGATGGTAATATAATATTGTTAGTTTTAGCTGGACGCTTCAAACAATCTTTGTCTTACGCTGTAGATGCTGCAGTAGTGGCTCATATATTGAGTAATTCTGTTCAAGCTCCTGAACATATTCTTAAAGCAGTGCATGCTATAAATGTTGATCTTGGGTCAGTAAACGGGACACATAATTTTTTAAATTTTAATTATGTGGAGAAAGAACATGTCAAAAAAGAAAGGTTATCAAAAGTATACATCTGAGTTTAAAGAAGAAGCTGTTAAGATAGCTTTAAGTTCAGATCAACCATATTCAGTGACAGCAAAAGAGCTAGGCATTAATTTGGGTACTTTCTATAAATGGACAAGTGATGCAATGAATAATCAAACTAACCCTT
>JACKZZ010010089.1_pt1 | contig 57388 bp, 30 predicted proteins | sample 8027871 | NCBI WGS metagenome assembly JACKZZ01 (sample SAMN15724774, study PRJNA655200) | protist metagenome | isolation source: fluorescence activated cell sorting (FACS) single amplified genomes of... | place: USA: West Boothbay Harbor, Gulf of Maine | collected 2000-07-19
CCCTCTAACATCGAATACGAATCAGGACTTTGACATGACAATAGCAAAAATAACTCTGTAATACGACCAGGAGTTGTTCTCCATTTTGTTTCCATTTCATTCTTTTTACCACCAAGATATGGTGCATGTATTTTTGGTTCCTGCTTACTCATAATAATTTTAATCATGAAAAAATAGTAGTAGATGTGGAAGAATAAGAAACCAACTTCAAATATTACGGGGAGATATGTTATCAGCATCGCATCACCTAAATAGTCAAGGATATCAGACGCATCACTATAGCTAATGCTAGTGCAAGTTGCAAATGCATCATCAGTATAATCATAATAGCAATCTTGTAAATTATTATCAGGGGCTTCTTGCATTTTATAATTACTTGGAGTCGTACCATTCGCCCATCTATATTCTTGTTTGCCAAGCATGTAGTCACAACTTGTAGAGCCATAATCCTCGAGGGTATTATCTAAAGCACTAGGACATACGAAAGATCGATCTAAGTATTTCATAGGTAATGTATTGCTAACAAGAGTTTCATTCACGGACCCAAATATGCATAAGGGTACAATATTCGCATTATCTCTATCGTATGGATGACAAAGAGGCGGATAAGAGTCTTCACAATAGAAAGTCACCCAATTATTGGGAGATACATTTTGATTATCTGATAGAAAATATCCATCCTTTTCTAAATTCTCACTACTGTACACATGCACTACTGGAGCTATACGAGTGTTGTACTGAAGTTTTTCAATTTTAGAGCTCCATCCCGATACAGTCGCTACATCCATGTAGCATCCATAGACGGAATACAACATGAAGAACGTGATAATAATTTCTGTAAGCAGGACCCTTACGTAGGATTTAGCCTCACCCGATGCATCCGTCTTCATCTCAACCTTAGTTTGTGCCCCTCCTTGCTGCAAAAGCTCAACACCTGTTGTTGTACTTGGCATATTTTCCGACATCACAAAAATATCGTTTGATAAACGTGATAAAACAACTGTAGGCATTGGGACCGACGACGACACGCCGACAGAATGAAAGGTGATTGGAGGATAGGAGATAAGATATTCTACGCGCTTACGTGGCGCTGCAACTGCCAATACCATTATATCTACTATAAAATGGTGAGTGTCTCTGAGATGTTTGTTAGCAATAAGCCAGTTATGATGAAGCTGTTCTTCTACAGTCTTCTAATGCTGAGCCTACCTATTGCCACCTATTTCTTCTTACTACACATAGTTTGGAAAGGGGATCCCAATATGACAGGCTGGAGTGGTGTAGGTGCTGTATGTATGTGTAATTTTGTGATCGCAGCATATGCTATAATGGCTTGGGGTGAACAAGATGATTCGGATACAGAGTACGTGTATATCCGTGAAGATGGAGAGGACGACGATGATATCCCTACGTTAAACGATAAATACGCATTACGTGACGTACGCCAACGCAAAACAAGCGAATTCAAGGAGCATCAGCAAAATTTACAAGAAACACCTCCCGCTTCTCCGAGAGAGATAAACAAAGCAAATGGTAAAGCAGATTGATCTCTTGTACCCTTTTGTCGTGAAAGAATTGTAGATATAGTCATTTGCCAACATGTTCTGTATAATGTAACCAACCCATTGTTGTTGTTCTTGTTGTAGTAGTAGTAAATATTTAGTACAGAAAAGTATCTCAGGTCATCCAAATTTCGCCGGGGGAAATTTCTTGCTTCCCCCGGCTTCCTTTAAACCTTGTTGTGTTGTTTTTTTATCTGGAATAGGGTAGTTTATTGAGCACTTTTCTTCCATTAAGGAAAGCTGTAAAGTATATATATATATATATATAGAAGACGCTTACCCCCGATATCCCCATCATTATTTTCTTGGTAGTTGTACATTCGACTCCTCCATTTGGATGGCACCCAGTTGGTAATCCATTATCAATAATTTAGTAGAGGTTCGTACGGCTTATATCAATAGTATAATAGCATCATGGCGCGTTCTAGTACCCATAAAATTGAATTGGGAACTGGAATGAACAGTAGACGAAGAGGGGTCCCATCGTCTGAACCAGCACGTCAAGAACGTCGTGATTTCGTTGAATATATGCAAGAATATGCTAGACAAGGTAAAATGGAAAAAGAAATTGTAGTAGTTAGTGCCGAGGAACTCATGGAACAAGGTAAACCAGTCGATAAGGCAACAGATTTTAGTGCTGCACTTGCTATGGCTGAAGCATCTCTACAAGAACCAGAAGAAGAAGAAGAAATTGTGGAAGAAGAAGAAGTATATGATCCTGGTGTCTTTGCACCAGAAAGGTGGATAATTGATATCAATACATGTCTGTACCCTACATCGCGTCTTATACTATTTCATGGTATTGGACAAAATTTTAATTTCTTTAAAAGTTGGGGCCCTATGTTTCAAACATTGAATATAGCCTTACACTCTGTATGCTTACCAGGAAGATGTCATCGTATTAATGAACCGTTTTGTCAAGTACCAGATGCTGCAGCTTACGTCGTACGTGTTATGGAAGAACTACATGAAAATGGCTCGAACGAAGAAGATCAATCTAAAAAGGGTTGGAAGAAAGTACCTACCTACTTATATGGTCATTGCTTAGGTGCTATCATTGCTTTTGAGGTAGCAAAAACATTTACAATGCAATTATCTGAAAAGGATCACCCTAATAAAGACTTTTTTATTCAACATTTAGTAGTGAGCTCGTCTCGACCACCACAGTTATTATCCGATGGAAATAAAGACCGTTATGCTAAAAAATGGACAATGCAAAGTGATACTGATATCATGAATAGATGCGCACAGTTAGGAGGGGTTCCATTATTATTACGTAACAAAGATAGACGTGATTTATTACGTTTATTTGTACCAGTAGTTAGAAAAGATTATTTTGCCTATGAAAAATATGATTATATACCCATGGTGCGAAAATCACCGGATGATCGTGGATCTGTTGATTGTCCAATAACTTCTTTTGCTACACGTGATGATAAATTTGTATTAGATGAAGAAGTTGCATTGTGGGAAGAGTGCACAGATTATGGTACCAATCCTGGACAGCATAATCACTCTTATTTTTTTCTTGTTGGTGGACATAGTTGGATGAATATAAAATATAAAGAAAAAGTAATACAAGATTTCTTATTATCTGTATGTATTGGAACAGATCCTGAGTTTTTAAAACCAGACATGCCATCATGGGAAGATGAAGATGGTGATGAAGAATATGTACGCGAAGTTGAGACCTTCTATGGTTGAGATGATAAGTGTAAGACTAGTGAAAGAGGAGTCAGGATAAGAGTGTGTCAATGATATAATTGTATATGTTTGTAGTGCACATGTAAGTAAATGAATGACGCAACGAACAGGCTGTCAATGACAAATTTACACTATATTTAGTATGACAAGTTATAAAATTAAAACAGCAACCCTCTGAGGGTGGTATGAGACATCCCACCATCGAAAAGCCATTAGACAATAGTTCTTAAAGTACATAAAGGTCATCATCATAGTTGCCTTCACCATCACTATCTACTTCTAAGAAAACATCAAGGCCAGCAGTCAGCTCTTCATCAGCACCATCTATTTCACCATCTCCATAGCCTCGAAGTGGATTATATGACCCATCTTCTTCAACTCTGCTACTGTCTTTCCGCATAGCCATTCCTCCACTAGACCTGCTGTTATTATTGTTATTTGAATTGTTACTACTACTAATATTACCAAAATATCCTTGTTTAATGAGACGATAAAAGTTTGCTGCTATAACACTGACACTCAGTCCTACTCCTGTTTGTACAGAAATGTGCTCACGATAAATAGCTATACTCAATAAAATTTGTAATATTTCTTTGAATTGTCCAATAATACCTAATGTGACAGCTGTTGTAGCACGTAATATATAGATTTCAAAGCCTATCAAGGCTATACTAATGAACCCACCTGCAGATGCAAATCCCAAAGCCTCCAAACCAAGATCAGTTCTTTCATTTATAAATTTGGATTCCAGTAAAGGTTTTAATTCAAATATACATGCTATGGGCACTAAAAAGATGAATGATGAAGGGGAGAAGCGATAGATTGCAACCATAACATTCTTGCTACTTGCATCTGTTTCAACCAATACTTGTGTAAGCACCCACCTTAATCCACCACTTAAACTTGCACAAAGCACTAGAGCTACCCCAAGCATGCTCCCATCAGCACGGAATTCAACAGCAACAGCTAAACCACAAACTAATGCAGATATTGAAAGAAATGTAGCCCAAGTAAATGGCTCCAATTTATATATAATACTCAATACAAAAGACCAAACTGGAACCGTAGTCTTCAATGCAGTGTACAGACTTAATGGAATTAGTGGTATGCTCAAATTGCTAAGCATAATATCAGCCCCTGTAAGCACACCAATCGGAATTACAATGCGTAAGGTCCGTGTCCAATCTAATGGGGGTACACGAGTCCCGGATGTCCATATATATATTCTACTTATAATCACCTTTAACAACATATGTAATGCCGTCATGAGTATCGGAAAGTCAAATCCACCTTCCCATAATTGCATTATCCATTTATTAAATATCGTAAATGATATACTAACACTAAACCATGCAAGTGAGGACCATACAACATCAATTCCATTTTTAATATTGGTGTAGTTTTGCAAATCAAGTCGGTATGACTTCACAAAGCGTTCTTGATTGTTATTAAGGCTTCGATATAGCATATAAGATATCAATGAAAATGATCCACATAAACTGAAAAAGATGACCAGAAGCTCAAACACAGATGAAGAACTTGGTACACTGACATCCGCATTGATACCACCATCATCATCTGTAGACATTACAGCTACCTTCCTTGTTTTAGGCTTAGGAACCTTTTTATACGTGTAGAAAACTCAATTTCAAAATTTAGCACTTAAAAACAACACAATTGAGCTACCATCGTTAGTCAAGTGTTCTTTACCTCCTTCTTTCGCAATTATTCTCTTGTTGAGTAGGAAAGCCGTCCGGGGGGCGTAAAATGGAGATTTTATTTTCGCGTAATTTTGTTTATTATAAATCGATGAAGCGTTTCGGCCTCTATTAGTAGGTTATTTTGCAATCTACTAATTATTATTATGATTTTGTCCTTTATTTCAACAATATACAACATGTCACATCGATTTCCTACGTTCTCCCGTTCTCACCTTCATAGGTTATACAGCTATTAATCATTCTACCTCTCTAGGGACCTTACTCGAATTTGATAGTATTCGGAACGTTTTCTTTCAGTACAAATTCTTCCATTTCCTCCCAAGAATTTACAAAATTGACAATATCCCCAGCAGCAGCAGGAATTAAACCTTTAATCCATCCCCAACATGTATTGAATATCCACGGTGCATTGACTATGATAACTCTTTCAACAACATATGGATATTGATATGTTAAGTAGTTCACCAGTGAAGCCACAGCGTCGTAGTTCATTGTTTTCATACCAAAGCCAGCTAAGTCAAATATCATAGTAAACGTATCTACATTACGATATTTACTTGGTATATAGTTTGCAGTAGTTGCAGCAGCTGCAGTTGCTGCACCATCAGCAGCTGCAAGAAGTATAGCAGCATCCCTTTTAGCGGTAGTATCTTCTTGTACAACATGTTCTTCAGCAGCTGCTTTTTCGGCTACACTACTTCCACCTTCTAATGTATTTTCCAATGCTTTTGCAGCAGCTGCTTCTGCCCGCTCTTCACGTAATTTATCACCTGCTCTTAATGCTTCTTCAATTTTATATACTAAAAAATTCTTCATATCTACATCCGTTTGAGCGTCTTTGTCGTGTCGACCTGCACATACAAAAACACAAGGTCGTGCTTTTGTACATGGTCCTCCCACAACTGCAACGTTAGTATTATTAATTGCTTTCACACCACAATAATTATTCTTTATAATGGAATCTTCCCCTTCCGCAATATTCTCCTTCACCTCTTCCTCAGTATTTGTCTGAGCAATCATTTCATCAATATTCTCCGCTTTACGCCAAGTTAAGAACTTACCCAAAGCCTTCTTAGTCTTTGAAAAGTTCTCTTTACGTGACAGATACCATCGAATGAGACATGCATCACTTATAATGCTTTCATCCTTGTCAGGATGGTCTTGTATAATCTTTCTCAATGATAGTAGAACAGGATCTGCGGCACTTGCTTGCTTCGCAGCTTCCACGGCAGTTTTACTAAACACACTAATGTCCTCTTCTGCAAGCATTATTTCTGTATCAGCGTGTTTGGATGAGGTGAATCCAAGTGGTGAAAATGTCTTTGCTTGTGCTGTGCTGCTGCTGCTGCTCACCCCCCTTTCCCCGGCGCACACGCGCATACACAAGTTTGTCAAACAACTTTGAACAACCCGAATTGCCCTCCTATTCCAAAAGATTTGAATTAAATATAAGTTTAAACGTTGGGCACCTTTGAAAAAAACACAGTTGGAGTAGAAGATGTCCGTCCAAACAAAGGTAGTGGACTTTTCCAAAACTTTTCATAGGAGAGTGTTGAAAGATCCGAGTGTTCAGTTCAGTAGTTTGGAGGGAAGGAAGATTTTCTGTACTGCTCTCGATGAAGGAAATATGGATTCGTATTTCTCGTTGGCAGAGACCTATCAAACTCAAGGAGCACCTGCTTTTTGTGGTCTCGGTTCATTGAGTATGGTGCTGAATGCTTTACTAATAGATCCTAATAGAGTATGGCAGGGTGTCTGGAGGTGGTTCGAAGATGGCATGTTAGATTGCTGTGAAGATATTGAAGTAGTCAAAGAAAAAGGAATAATAATGTCCAAGTTAGCATGTCTTGCACGATGTCAAGGTGCAATCTGTGAAACATTTTTTGCAGAACCTGATTTCGATGAAGAGCATTTCAGAAAATTAGTTATAAAAGCATGTACAGTAGCTGAGCCTGGCCAGCAGAAGCAATTCATGATCGTATCTTACAGCAGAAAGATACTCAATCAAACTGGGTCTGGACATTTTTCACCAATTGGAGGATATTGTGCTGCAACTGACCAAGTGCTTATCATGGACGTTGCACGTTTTAAGCATCCTCCTCATTGGGTACCTCTTCCTCTTCTCCTAGAAGCAACACGTCAACTAGATTCTGACAGTGGTAAAGTAAGAGGAGTTATGATGATCAGTGCATCGGATGAGCTAGAAGAATCGTGTAGAGAATACTATTGCGCATGCTGTGAAAAGGAAGAAATAGAGACGACAAAGGAGACAACGGAAAGTGTAGGTGAGCAATCCCCTTCTGAAAATACGAATGCATATGTGTACTCACAGAGGAGTATGAAAAGCACGTAATTATGCAGCTAAATGTGTTTGTGATAATATTGAAGACGAAAATACAGTATATTACATATTTACAACACCCCACCTCTCCTTTCTCATATAATTAAACTACTTGTGAGTGACTTCAAGAAGTTTACCAGCAGCAGCACGGGGAGTGATCCTCCCTCGTGCCATATCTTCAATTAAATTTATTGATAATTTTTTTACCTCATGTTTATTTTCAGATACACTTACAATATCTCTACGATATTGTCCCCACATCCAATGAACACCTTGTTTTAATCTTTTTTGCATTAAACCCCCATTATTACTCATAATTGTATGAAATTCTGCTAATTTCGATTCAACTTCATCTAAGCCTTTGCCTGTTCTTGCTGACATTAGCATACATAAAGGCTTCCAATCATGGTGTTTTTGTCTAACAAATGACATACTTCCTTGATAATCTGCTCGCGTATGTTTTGCTTGGGGGGCGAGACTACCATCAGCCTTGTTTACCGCTATCATATCGGTGGCCTCCATTATCCCTTTCTTACTCGCCTGCAAGCCGTCTCCACCACCAGGTGGAACAATCATCATGAGAAGATCTACTGCATGATCAATGTCAACTTCGCTTTGGCCCAAACCAACACTTTCTACTATGACTACATCATATCCGGCACATTCACACAAGGATATGACGTCTGCTGTGTGTTCTGCAATACCACCTAAGACACCACGTGTAGGTGACGCACGAACATAAGCTTGTGGACACACACTAAGTTGTTCCATACGAGTCTTGTCCCCCAATATTGATCCTCCACTTATATGGGATGATGGATCTACAGGTATGACTGCTACACGATGCCCTCGAGCAATGAGTCGCATTCCTAAGGCTTCAATAAATGTTGACTTTCCTGCACCTGGTGGACCTGCTATACCTAGTCGCATAGTCTTACCAGTAGTAAATAGAGGATTCACGGATGTATCACAATTTGTGCTGTCGCTTCTTTCCTGCATCACATAGTCCATGAGCAATGCTGCTTGTTCTTTATGATCATGTCTAGACGATTCAGTCAATGTGATACTACGTGCTAGGCAATACCGCTGCCCATCCAATAAGCCAGTTGCTAGCATGATGGTATTATCTGTCATACCAGCCGTAGATGCGACACTGCTGACGCTTCGGAACACATGTGGAGCAACTCTGCTCACTCTCAAAGCCCTATGAAACATTATTGGGATTATAGCTCTACAATAATTGACAAAAATGCACTAATATAGAAGCTTAATACCTCTTATCTACCTTTAACTACTATATAAAGTAGATATGAACTTTGGTCCGCCCCCCCGCGGTTCCCATTCATTGGAGACGAGAAAATTCCTGTGTACAAGGTTCTACAGGTAATACTTATGAGGATCGTGTGAGAAAATTGGTTTTAAAGTTAAATTCGCAATTTGAAGATCATCATGCCGAATAGCTTTGCAGTTGTTATGGGTTTGCTCTTTGCTATGTTGGTAATGATGATGTGGATTGTACCCAATAACTCTGGTTCGCACCTAATTATGCCTGGATTGCTAGCGCATGATATTGGTGATGGAAAGGGTACATTGTCTACTAGGGATGATGATGGGTTAGTCCGTCAACATGAAGAGATAGATGAAGCCCATGATCTTGGCAGGCCTGTAAGAAGCAGTAAAGAGAACAAAGGGAAAACGGTGGAATCCAAAGACTATCATACTGAAGCGGCAACTATCTCACTTCAACAATTACATTCAGGTGCAATAGATGTGTCTAAATTTGCACCCAATGAATATGCACTCGTACAGTATGATTCGCGTGAGCTTCAAGATTATTGGCTCGCATCGGCTGCATGGAATAGAGAGTATTGTAAACAACATGGACATACATATATTTATTACTCATTAAAACCAAACGAAAAATGTTTAGCAGTTGATGGTAAAGAATTATTGGCCGATGCTTGGTGTAAGGTAAAAGCCATGTTGACAGCCCAAGCAGAATATCCTCATGTTAAAATATTCATTTATATGGATTCTGATGCAGTTATTGCTAAAAAATTTAAAGACATGTCATTAAATGCAATGTCTAATATTTTACAAGAAAAATTATCATGGGATATTTCTATTAAACCAATTATATTTAATCAGGATGGGCCATGTTGGTGGTGCAATCAAGTGAAAAAGGTTGGGTACACTACTTGTCTTAACGCCGGTACTGTGATGTGGTATAATCATCCATATAGTAAAACTGTCTTACAAAACTGGTGGAATGCTGCATTAGATTCATATGAAGGGGATGGTAATCCTTTTCATCGAAAATTTAGAATTAAATGGCCTTGGGAGCAGGACAGACAAATGGCTGTATATCATAGAGACCCTTCACACATACAAGTAGCTAGTCAACCTGAGCAAATGCATATTGATATGGAACAAGATTGGTGTTTATCTCATTTAGCTAGAGCTTCATGTTATATAGCTCATCATTGTGAGGATAAGAAGAGTAAGAAAAATATGATGAATATGTACACAACTGTAAATACTGCATCGGCCGCACATACGTTGTCTATTGGTTACTTAGAACAAGAGCGTGAGAAATTGTAGTAGAATACATTTTATTTATAATGTTTATATTTTATATAATATGTACATTGAACATTCACTTACTCTAAAATATACCATTGTTGGGTTGGTATCGTCTTTCTCCTAATACATTCATTTGATCATTCCAAACCCATTTTATCATTATTTTGTGTTATTGATTTATCAAATATCATTTTAGTTGGCCAGTCTGAATCTGGTGGTGGGGGTCCATCCCACAGCATCTCCATGTATCCAGCTTCCGTGTGCACTGTAATTATACCTCGGGCTTTTACTTCAACATCGGCTTCTAATACAGCAGGAGGAATAATATGATGTATACCCGCTTTGTCTAGAGCGTAACCGCCTTGGTGATCATGTCCATTAATCACAGCAATTACGTTATCACTTTGTTGTAATAAAGTTAATATTGTTTCACTATTCCAAGTCATACAACTTACTCGACAACATTCGCTATAAATTGGACAATGGGAAAATACGATAACTTTTTCATTATTTTTTCTACTAATAGATAATTCATTTATTAACCATTCAATTTGTGTTTGTGAAATTGCACCGTTATATGGGACGTAACGCTTATCTTCATCACGTAAGCCTGCTAACCAATCACCATTTGCAGCAACATTTGGGTTTTTTATAGCAATAATACGTTTCGCTTCTTCTTCAGCTGCAGTATTTATTGCACCACATGTACTGATTTCAAATGGATCTAAATATAAGAAACGATAACCTTGATGGGGTACTATAGAATAGTATAATTTTGTAGGTGAACAATCTGATTTGACTAATGATGGTACAAAGTAATCAGATGCATATAATTCTTCTCGAGAATAGTTATACAAATCATGATTTCCTACTAAGAAATGCCATTGTGGACCAGTACTATTAGAATCTGCGTCTGTGTCCTTGGAACCACTATTATTATCAATAATTTGATTAACAATAGCTTTCATAGCATCGACTGTTGTCCCACTTCGTTTACATTGTCCATCGAGAACATCACCCAATAGAACACACACCGGAATAGGACAGGGACCAGTATCATACCATTCTCTGAAATGTTTTACAGCATCACCAAATTTAGGTAAGCTCATCGTATATCTTCTCACACGCTGAGCGTCTCCCCATTGCTGCCCATCAGCCTCATTACAATATTGAGTATCTCCTATGATACCAAATGCAAAGTCAGGTACCATCATTACTTGTTAAATGGAAGTAGGTCGTATATTGAAAGGAGTAAACACTCCAAATCATCCGTTCCTATAAGCCGATTGGCCGGTTCCCCAATCAGGCTCTCAGAGGTCAAGAAAGAATAAATTATATATTAATTCAATCCAAAGTAAAGTATGGCTGTGAGTAAAACACATGTATCTCCTCCACTGGATGCTCCTCCACCAAAGCGACAAAGAAGGAATGCCTTGAGACCCAACACGGCTCATTTCACTGCTCTTCAGGACCTTAGTATGAGGTTATCTATGGAGAGAGCAAGTGTGGATGATCGCCGATCGCCACCAGCTATACCAACAGGAAATGACACTCATAGCGAAGAAGAGGATGACAACTATACAGAGTCACAACAGGACATCACCAGTGGCAGAGCACCACCGATAGAATTAATTTTGGCACTTGGTTTAGGTTATGCTGGACACCCTTCTAGAGATATCCACAGTGCTCAGGATGTTGACACGGACGTCCATATATCGACAACACCGCAGACAGTAGACGCACCACCCACAGCACCGACCGCTGAAGAAGAACAAAATGTGCAGCCCTCCACTACACCCACAAGCCAATCAGGTGATGACAGCCAGAACCTGCTTACAGTCCAGGGTACCACAGTTGATGAGCATCCTACATCTTCTATCAGACCTGCAGTTCAAGGTCGAAGCACCGAAAGTGCTGCGACACAAGGAGCTATACAGTGAGAGTTTTACAGTGAGGATGGCGATCAAGATCGCAACGCGTTTGTCGAGATCTTTGCAGGCTTGGCTTGGAATCTGAGCTGTTCGGATATGTCACTAACAACTTCAGTGTAAACAAGTTTCTGGCCGTGCAACAGGCCTTCACTTCGTGCAGTAATTTCAAATAAGTTTCGGTACAGAAGGATACAGGGCACTCAGTGCCGCATATTTTCTACTATAGAGAGTAAGAAAGCGTTTCAGTGGATTCTAGACATATATATCGACGTATATAACATGGATGTGACATAGTGAAAGACAGTCTCATCAGCATTTCTGGACACGACGAATACTACCGTGAGCTATGTTAATAAGTTTACCATACCGAACCCCTCTGATTGCAGCACTTTAAGGCCGTGCGGACCTTATAAGGTATTCTGTTTTGACGGTGAATACAAGAAGATGAGGAATTATGAGAATATGACCGTTGTTAAGGTGCTACATTAGTGGTTTTAGAGGGAAGATGAGTAAGGATGCAGATATAAAAAGTTCGCTTAAAATTGCATTGTATTTAAATAGTGATACACTTGTGTCATTAATCACTGCTATAATCCGTTTCTTTCGACCATTCTATTTCTTTTGCAGCAATACTTGGTTTAGCACCTGATGTGACCGGTTTTGATTCGGCTTTCACTTCTGCCACATTTGGTGCACCTGAAGTCGGTTTTGCACCTGACGTATTAGTTGTTGGTTTAGCTGCTGCTTTACTTGCAGCTTTTGCAGATGCACCATATTTACTTTCATATGATTTAGCTTGTGATGTGCCATCTTCACGCACATAACTATAACTTGCTTTATTATGCATAATACATTTATTATCAACAAAATAAAAGGAGTCAGATTTTGTTTCAAATGGATTATTGATCATATCATCAATCAATGTATCTGATAATGGTGGCATATCATATACAGCTTCCCATGTATTAACACTACTAGGTATACAAAAACCAAATCTAAAATCAAAACTTTTTACTAATTGGTCTCTAAAATAGTGTCTCTCAATCATTCGAAATCCTTGCATTTCTTTAGTACCGACACTGAATACAAGCGATGTTTGTATGGCTGGTAATCTTAATACATCATCACTAAATGTATATTTGATCTTTCTGTACATATCAGGACCTAATGAAGAGAAATCAATTGAAACATCAGGAGGATTTGGTGAATCACGTCCTACTTCAAATATAACTTTCTTTGAATTGTAATCACTAATGACAAAATTCAAGAATTCTACACCATAAGTGTTAGCTGCAATAGGGCACAAAAAACCTACGTATTATACATGAATTTATATTTGATGTATTAGATGGCAAGGCACATAAATAACATGTTGTTAAATTGGTTATGGGAGTCCGAGGTAAATGACAATGTCAAGGTTAGAGATTGTGATAGAGTAAGGGAGAAGTTATCATGACATATATAAATAGCATATATAAATAGCATATTAAATGCATGACTATATCTTGAAATCCAGCAGTGGCCATTTAAGAGTACCAATCGTATTCGTATTTCGAAGCATAAACTCACCTTCTGTAGGTCTATTTAAGGACAACACATCCATAGGAGATACTGGATTGGCCATGATGAAGTGGTTGATAGTCTATTGAATTCCCCCAAACACTTGAAACTAGCAATAAGTAACTTAACAACATTGGGGACGGACGAACGACGATCAGCTCCATTTCAATCGATCAATCATCCCTTTATCTAAATATAATATGAATAATAGTACTGACGATATCAGATCTCAACTAAAGGAGGTTTTACCCAAGGTTGGTATTACCATTGCGGAACGTGGTCGTTTGTCTGAGGTTTTATGCAAGCCAAAAATCTTGCCTCTCAAATCTGCAGTCTTAGAACAACTAAAGAAACTCGAAGAAGCTACAGAACAAGCAAATAGTACATCACAATAAAAGCTGGGGTGTTCTTTTGTGGCTCATACGAGATGAAGAGACGTCGGGAAAACAACCAGCAGCGTGCTGTTTTGTCGAACTTCTTGTCTAAAAAGACGGGTGGTGCTTATCGTCAACAATGCCCATTATGCCAACTCTTTTTTTCATCAGAACGTATTGAAACTCATGCAGCTACATGTGGGGTCGACGACCCATTTCCAGCATCAGTCACACAATCTCAAAGTAGTCAGAATTTGCAACAGAGTGACGTTTTGGACGGTCCTGCTTCGACTTCTTGTTCAGTTGCTCCATCACCACAATCAACGCACACTATATCTGTGTCACCACCAGTACATGCACCAACACCACCTGCTAGTGTCAAAAGTAATACTAACAGTGCATCATCTAGTGCATTCACTTTACTTATGGCTGCACAAGTAGAAGCCAGAGAAAAAGAGACACGTGAAAAAACTCGTAGTACATTTCGTTTAGACTGTGTTGATGGTAGACTTGTACCATCATGGTCCTTAGATACTGAGCCATCTCATGAACCACAAAATTCATGTACAGTATGGAAAGAAGAAGTTACATTTAGGGATGTATTGACTGATTTGTCGCCTGATCCACAATATATTCATGCTACATCAAATGCCACCAACGGACCAGAACGTAGTGTTATGCGCGTTCTAGTTGCAACAAATATTGATCCACAACAAGGTAGTTCAGTTGAAGAAGGAGGTATTACATCAGGAAGAATAGCACCATCATTATTGAAAAGTATGATGCAAAAAGCCATCAGACGTGGTAAGTCCGTAGAAGCACTGAGATTATCTGTAGCACTTGCTGATTTATCATTGATGGAGTTATTACGTAGATTACCTGTTATTATACTTGAAGATGTTTCATTGCATCCAGAACTTCCTGTATTAATATGGTTAATGGTTGCTGTCAGTCGAGGCTATAACCCTACGAATGGACTCATTTATACAGTCTTGGGAATCGTATTGGACTTATGCTGCACATCAAATCGTGATGTATACGAGAGTATTAGTGATCATGCTTTGGAAATGCATACATTGTCAATAAAAAATACTCCAAGTAAAGGAACAAGAGACATTTCAAGTCAAGAAAGTGGACATGAGGAAACTCCATCCTGTGCACATACTCGGAATGATGATGATCAAGTGAAATCACTGAAATTACACTCGTTACCACTTGGTGCACCACGGCTTCTTGTTGTTTCATTATTATTTCGTGCAGCATATGGTGGTTTACGTGGAGATGTTCGTATGCTTGAAGAATATGCACGCTTATGGGCTGTACGTTTCTATTGTACGAAAGGTGCGAGTGCAGATGACAGTGCATATATGACATCCTCTCGAACTGATTTTATGTTGATACCTACCTTAAAATACTCATTACACCATGGATTTTTGACAGAAATCGCAAATATTGGACAGTGGGGTATGAACCTAGTATTATCATTTGTAAAGTCATCATCATTACCAGAAAGGCGAGCTTTACATACAAAAGCTTGCTCATGTTTGCCCCACGGTGATATCTCACGATCTCCTGAAAGTGGGACAACTTTAGAAAATACGACTTACGTACAACAAGAGAACATTTTAAATTTGGAAAATGGAAGAAATATTCATCCAATGAGACTAATTTACAAAGAATATCCATTACGAATGAGTGATTTAGTACCAGAAGGTTTTGATTTCCATTGCGAACCAGCCTTAGTCCAATATGTTTTGAACGCTATTGGTGGTGCTGATGTTATCCTTCAAGCTAAATCAAAAGGTGAGGTTATGACAACTGAAAACTCTACTCCTAGTGAAAGGTTAGATCATGCAATTGAGATCCTTCATCAGGTCGTGTGGTACTTCAGATCATCCAATAATGTGAGAACAATCTGGAATTTGCACATTACCACGAGTACATCATCATCATCATCATTATTAAATATAAAAAAGCAATTAGCAAAAGTATGGAGTTTAATTGCAAAGCCAATTAGTCGATATAGCGAAGGAAGACTTGTAGAGGTTGCACAGCGTCTTAAATTACCGATTTTAAAACCATTAACATGAAAATACAAGGCCACAAATCTCACGACGTTTTTTAACCCTGTATGTATTTGGAATAATTTGTAGCATATGTATACATACCCTAAGAAAGTAATTATTATTATTTAACTACTACCAATAATAATGTTATGATTCATTTGTCTTATATGAAAAAAATATATATTTGAGTCTATTTCATTTTCCGAATTTGTGGACCCCAATTTCCAATGGAGACGTTGGTACGTCAGTGTACGTATGTCATCCTCCTCCTTGTAGGGCTTTAATACACTTGAGTTGATCGAATCTACTCAAAATTAGACGCTATTGCTAAGTACGACGCCTATAATTTGCAGTTCAACTGTTGTTGCAATTAGTTGCATAAATAAGTGCCATATTGGTGGCTGAAATTCCAAACAGAATACACGAAGTGTGACCCCTTCTAACGTGTATAGAGTGATTTGTTCATAATGGACGCGTTACTTAGTGAAGGTTTAGACCCTCTTTATGAGTTAGATGGCACTTTGCTACATGAAGATATGGAAGCTAATAGCCAACAGCTTTACACACAAGAGCAACAGCAGTACCAATACATGCTTCAGCAACAGCAATTGCAACAACAACAACTACAACGACAATATCAACAACAACATCAGCAGCATTATGCCCCCCAAAGAAGTTCGAGTAGATCACATGAAACATCTGATAGGCGTGTATGGACCACAGAAGAAGACAATGCCATCCGACAATTAGTACAAAAACATGGTACAAAAAGTTGGAGTGTTATTGCTGATAATTTACAAAAAGAATTATTAATAGCAGGTAGAAGTGGTAAACAATGTCGTGAACGTTGGCATAATCATTTAGATCCATTTATCAACAAAAATTCATGGACAGAAGAAGAAGAAAAAATTATGTCACAAGCACACAAAGAACTAGGAAACAAATGGTCAGAAATCGCGAAACGTTTGCCTGGTCGCACAGATAACCATGTAAAGAATCATTGGTATAGCTTCATGAGACGTAATGTTAGACGACTTAACCGTGAAGTTGGTGGTGTTATTGTTGCTGTCAACAGCAGTAGGGCTAAGGCGAGCACGACAAGTACAGCTGCTACTGCTACGGATAATACACAAGCACATGGTAGTAGTAATAATGACGTATCAAAAGCTACACAACGTATAACATCAGCTGGTAACAAAAAGGCAGCTAATTTAAGTGAATTAAAAAGATATTGTAAAGCTGCAGAAGAAGCTGCTCGGGAGGTGTTAATAGAGTCTCAATCTGAACCATCTTCCCAGAGCGGTGGATTAGCTGATTGTTCTTCAACGAGTACTGATGCATCAAGTATGGATGTTCATACTTTAGCAACATTAGAAGATTCTTTACCATTAAAGTCACCATCAAGAATGGTAGCATTGCAATTAGCTAATGGTAATCCTTCATTTCGTGAAAAATTAAAGAAAAAACTTGAAGAAAGTGGTGTTACTTTTGAAATGGATGATGCTGCGGGTGTTCTAGTTGGATATGACAATTCACAATATTCTACACATAATATTAATAGACGTGGTACATTAAAGAATGGTAAACCACCATTAAGTGGTGAATATGATAAAATTAGTAAAAGTAAATCGAAAACAAAGCGAAAATCTTCAGTGCTATCAGTGGCAGATGATGATATTGATGATGATGACAGTAAACATTCAAGTAATATGCGTAAAAGACGTGGAAGAAATGATTTACAAATTTCTATCAATGGTACAGCAGCACATATTCATTCTGGTCAAATGCAAATGGCACCATCGAACGGCACTCCTTATCGGGGCTATGGTTATATTCAAGGTGCTCCTGGTACTGTATCACCCTTAACAGTAGATAGTCATGGTGTTTATGGTGATGATCTATATCATACAGGTGGTTTAGGAATGTTACCAATATCAGATACACCCGGTAAACCATTTAGTACATCAAATGATGGTGTTATTAATTTTCAAACTAGTTCAGGTACAGGTACAACACCTAAATTCGATTTTGATGAAGTTATTCAATATTTTCCATCACCACGTAGTAGCACGTTAAATGGTATAAATTCATCACCAGCACGTTGGAGTGGTGGTAGTGCATCAAGTGCAGGATCATTTGCATTTCCTGAAAATAGTAGTAAAAATCGTGATTCTATTGGGGAAGCTATTCGCATACTAGCCCCAACAAATAGTTCAAGTAAAGCTGAAAAATACCGTAACGGTTCTGATAGTCGTAGAGAGAGTGGCATGAGTGATATGAGTGATGTAACAGAAGGGGGTTTATCATTACCATCGCCTATGTCAGCATTACCAAGTCCTACATACGCTGATATATCAGGAAGTTTTTTAAATTCACGAAGTAATGAACGCAACAGTTTATCACCCTATAATAGAAATGATGATAATAATAATGTTGCTATTGTATCATCAGATGATGCAAATGCATCGACTTCATCAGGAAGCAGCTCAGGAAGTTCTACATAAAAAAAAAAGGTCTACTTATTCGCAGAGTCACTCCGAAGGAAATTCACGCTAACTACTAGTTAGATATATCTTAGTATTATTGTTTGGGTGTTCCCGAACACAAACCACGCACACACGCGGCTTAATAGCCGATACTTCAACAAAACATATTGTAATACTTTAAAAATCTACTTTAAAAACACTCTTTTCAACTTTTCAACTTTTGAGGAACAAAATCGCCGGGGGACGATTATTTGTGGATGCAGTTTCTCCCATTGCTACAGCTATTATATCTATAAGTGTCTATTCTTGTGCTAAAAGTGTAGTGGTTTCGGTTGAAAGTTTTCTGAAATTAGCCTCGTAGTATTTGGGTAATTTTATGGAGACAACCCTGAGCTGATTGATTATGGAAAGTGGAGCTAGTGTAGATGCAGCTATAGCTACCTCAACTGCAGAGAAAAGAGGAAAAGATGAGACTACGGAAGTGAATGCTACTTCACAGAAGGAGCTAGGTGTTGATGAGACTCTAGTGCGTCTCGGAGACGGACCTGTAAGCCCCGTTAATGCACCCGCTTCTCGTATGGAGGAGGGCACTAAGTGCGAAGGCAACTACCGCGACCGTGGTCGCTGGTATCCTGGCAAGATCTCTCGTGTGTGTGCCAATGGCACCATCGACATTGACTACGATGATGGTGAGAAGGAGCTAGGTGTTGATGAGCTTCTAGTTCGACTTCTTGAGAGCACCCACTCTCCTGTGCGTCCTGTTCAGGAGGAAGGATCCAAAGAGGATGCGCTTCTAGATGAGACTGCTCCTACAGAAGTAAACGTGATCGTATCAGAACACGCAGACTCACAAGAGGGAAAAGGCGAAAAGAATGATAGCAATAATGAAGTGACACTTGTGGAACCAAAAGATGAACCGAGATCTGAAGTCAGATATCATAAGTTTAAGGCATATGGTAAGATATTCGAGGTCCCAACACGGTATGAGTTTATTAAAAACGTTAGTAAGGGGATTACTTGTAGTGTAGTGGTTGTGAGGGACACAGTAACACAGAGGAAATTAGCAATGCGAAAATATTACAATTGCTTTACTTGCGGCAGATTTGAAGCATTCGATCTTTTGCGATATATAAAGAAGTGTCAGATGTGGGGGACAATGGAGAATATAATGGGCATTATTGACATAATTCCACCGGCACCCGGCACTGAAAATTGGGAGGATATATATATGGTGCAAGAATTTGTGGATACAGATTTATGCCGTATTATACATTCAAAACAACCTCTTAGTATCGAACATATACAATACTTCCTGTATCAAATATTAAGAGGGTTAAAATTCATTCGGAAATCAACACCATTGCAAGATCTCAGACCTAATCGTTGTCTTTTAAATTCTAATTGTGATCTCCAACTGGATTTAGAGTGGACTGGCCAGAAAGAAGAGCACTCTGAAAATATAACAAAATCAATGGTGGGCCGTTGGTATTTGGCACCTGAAGATATGCTACTTTGTGAAAAAACGAACGCGATAGATGTATGGTCGGCTGGATGTATATTTGCTGAAATGTTATCTAGAGAAGCATTATTTCCGGGTGAAGATTACATTAGCCAGTTAACTTTAATATGTAATAAAATTGGACGGCCTGATGAAAAAGAACTGGATTATGTTCATTCAGAACGTGCTAAAAGGTTTCTTTTGAAATTTCCACAAAAACCAATACCAAACGCTAATAATACATCGGCATCAAGTAGTCCATTGTTAGATACATTCCCAGAATACAAGCATGAAACAGATGGATTACATTTATTAGAAAGTATGTTGGAATTTCATCCAGATAAAAGAATCACTATTGAAAAAGCACTTGAACATCCATTTTTAGCAGAATTACATAATAGTGATGATGAACCAACATGCGACAAAATAGATACATTTGACTTTGATGAAAATTTTGATTCGTTAGATATGAATGATATTAAAAATTTAATTTGGAACGAAATTCGAGTTACATATAATCATACATACTTACCAGAAAATTTTCCAACTAAAATTGCGGTGAAAGAAGAGTTACCGCAGTCCCCGAGGACTGCCGCTAATTTGAACGTTGAAGTTGAAGGAAAGAGTAGTAAAAAATCAATAAAAATACCACCCCACAAAGACGAAAAAGATTTTAACCAATCTGAAATTGAAAATACCGTTAACAAGGAAGACATGGTAAAAATGGAACGTTTTGCAAGAGTTGCGTTACCTTCGTTATTACAAACAAGATCATTCAGCGATAGTAAAAAAAATACTACTCTCGCCTATTGTATTGAGAAAAAAAGAATCAAAGTGTGTCGGTTTCTTTCGGGAATTTATACTGAACTTTTGCTGCCACCATCTAAACATCAACAATTTTTGCATAATGAATCTATGGCTGCACAGTATAATGGTAAAAAAATACCAATATGTGATCAAATTAATGTACTTGATTTGGTGGACTTAGCAAAAACATACCCTCACCTGATATTGGAATTGGTGCAAAATTTAAAACCTATTCCACTTGAATTTCCCATTGAAGAAGAAAATATTGTAGGAACATGGTTAGGGTCTATCAATTGGTGCGAAGTGCGTGGTTCATCTGAAGTTTATCCTAAACCAAAAACAGAAAATGATAAGATGATAAAATTTTGGGATCATTCTGGTACTGAAGGTAAAACATTTCCTGAGAATGCAGTGCATACACCAGTTACAGCATCAATTATACCGTTACGCGATATTGCATCACTTGACAACGATTTTCTTGGTGCAGTATATCGCGCTGCTAATAATGATTCTATGATATTTGAATCAGAAATACTTGAAATGTTAATAACATTTAAATGGAGAACATACGTTAGAGATGCATTTAGATTAGATTTTGGTCTATATACATTAATGGCATTATGTTTTTTATCGCATGCACTATGGTTTACAAGATATTCAGCATTAGCTCAAGGTTCAATCGAAAAAACATGCGGTGAAATATTATATTCTATAGTAGTTATTCTACACTGTTATTTCATCAGACATGAATTGAATCAGTTTCATGCAACGAAACAAGAAACGGCTTATGAAGCAGCTTTATTACATTTACAAAATTATTGGAATTTACAAGATATTTTTCGTTTATTTTTCACAAGTGTGGTACTCATTCATTATTTAATAATATTAATAGATAGTGCAGCACGTAACGTCGAAATTGATGCTTTTGAATTGCGTTTAGTTTCAACTTTAAGTGCATGTGCAATTCCTGCTTATGCGGGTGGATTCTTATTTTATTTACAAGCATTGCGAAATTATGGTGCATTAGTAAGAATGGTTATTAAAATTATCAGTAGTACATCTAATTTTTTAGTTGTTATGATGATTCTGATCTTTGGTTTTGCAGCTTCATTCAATTTAATTACTAGTGCAGATTATACAAATGTAGTGGCTGATAATGCAATATGGACTGAATCATCATGGAACACATACGCAAATTCGTTATTAAGTAGTACAATGTTAATTTTAGGAGTAGATGTTGAAATTCATTCACTGACAGAAACATATTATTATTGGATTTCTGTACCTTTACTTGTCTTGTACACGTTGCTCATGTGTGTCATTTTATTGAATCTTTTGATTGCTATTATGTCTAATACATATAGTAATATACAAGAGAAGGAACGTGCTTGCTCAAATTATAGTCGAGCTGCAATAGTAGTTGAATATGAGAAATTAATTAGTTCCAAACATCCGTGGAGGGATCCTAATAGTAAGGAGTATAAAAAGTACTCACCGACATACTTACAAATACTTAAGCCATCTATTAAATCCAATATGAAAAGAAAAAAAAATCGTAATATACAAGAGATTATAGAAGAATTACTTTATAATAAGACAGCAGAGTTAAAAGCTGAAAATTCTGACATAAAAATTATGTTAAAGGAACAAGCGCAATCTACAGAACAACAAACTAGCGAACTAAAAAGTGAGATAAATCAACTCAAAGACATGTTAGAAACAATCCTTGGAAATACTAGAGATAGTGGTAATGTACTAGAGAACAAGAAATAACTCTTCTCCAAATGATATTTGTTTATAATGTTAACGGAAATGTAATGGAATAATAATGTATTTTATAGATGAATAGCTAATAATGATCAAATACAAAATACCCCCTCATACTTCATACATACTTCTTAATGCACAAGAATACTCTACACTTTCTGCTCATGAAACGGATTGATTCGAAAAATCGAAAAGAATTTTTGGATTCGCAGACCCGGCGGTGTTCACCCAGAAATCAAGTAAAAGCACTTGCGCACTATTGGTGAGTAAATTGTTTAATTTTGATTGGTGTGCATATCAGTTAGGGACGTTAGAGTAATCATGGTTCGAGTGATAGCTCGTGGTGGTGTTTGGCGTAATGCTGAGGATGAAATTCTCAAAGCAGGTATCATGAAGTATGGTACCAACAATTGGGCTCGTATTTCATCATTATTAAATCGTAAGACTGCGAAGCAATGTAAAGCGCGTTGGTTCGAATGGCTTGACCCAAATGTAAAGAAGACAGATTGGTCGCGTGAAGAAGAAGAAAAGCTTTTACATATGGCGAAATTAATGCCTAATCAATGGCGATCAATTGCACCAGTTATAGGCCGTACAGCAGGTCAATGTATAGAACATTATGAAAAGTTGTTAGATGCAGCTCAAGGTGTGAGTAGTAGTAGTACTGATGACCGTAAACCAAAATTAGGTGAAATAGATCCGAATCCTGAGAATCGTCCAGCACGACCTGATCCAGTGGATATGGATGAAGATGAGCAAGAAATGCTACAAGAAGCAAGAGCACGTTTAGCAAATACACAAGGTAAAAAAGATAAACGTAAAGCACGACAGCGTCAATTAGCAGATAGTCAAAAATTAGCAACTTTGCAAAAGACCCGTGAATTAAAAGCAGCAGGTATATATAATGCTGATGATAGTTATGATGGTAAAAAGCGTAAACATGATAGAATAGGCCAAGATGAACTACCAGAATATTCTGCAGTTCCTAGGGGATTTTATGAAGTAGGCGAAGAGGACATTGCTGGAAAAAGACAAAAACTGGATGCAGAAGGTTTAAAATTAGAAATATCCCGTTTGGAGGGTCGTAATGAAAAAGCAAAGCAACGTGCTAATACTAACAATGATAATGAAGAACGGTTATCTAAATTGTATAGTAGTAATGCTCCTAAGGCTATAATGAAAGTAGAAGAACAAAATGATCCTGTAGCTTTGTTTAGGCGGTCTGCTTTATCTCTACCAGCCCCAATTAATCAAGGAGAAATGTTACCACCTAAAGGTATGTTAGGTGCACCTGGTGCAGCATCATCTGTCAAATCATTAAGAACGCCAATGCAAGAAAATATAATAACATCTGAGGCCCATAATCAATTGCTAATGCGTGAAGCCAGTACTCCATTGATGGGCGACAGCTCAACTCCACAATTAGCAGGTACTGGTACAGGTTGGGACGCTGCAAAACCTCGAGTTGCAGGTCCCGCAGCCGCAGGATCATCATCAAATTACGTAGGTGTTGCAAGTCGATACAGAGAAGGAAACAATAGTAGCTCTTCAATTACAAGTGTTCAAGGTGACAATGGTACTAGCAGCAATGATGACTTTTCTGTAACAGATTATGATAGTGCATCAGTGGCATCAGCAGCCACATACGATCCTGAAACAACTCGCAGAAAACGTGCTAAATTGAAGGCTGGCCTAGCTTCTCTTCCTGCCCCAGAATATACTTATGAAATAACGATTCCAAATCATGAGCAAAATATGACTGAGAACAATAGTAATACGCAAACATTCCAAAAACGAGATGACAAAGAAATACTTGCATCAAAAATAAATAACGAAACTGAAATTTCCCATCATATTGAATTATCTAGGCGCAGTACAGCAATACAAAATTCGTTACCTATACCAGTGGTTATCAATACAAATGATAAATTTATAAATGATACATTACTAGAACCTGCAGAACATTTAACAAATGATGATGAAAAAAATGCATCAATATTGATTCATAATGAAATGTTAAATTTATTAAATACAGACTGTTACAAACATTGGAATCCAGAATATGCTAAGATAACTAAGATTAGACCAAGTAAACCAATCGCAGATGCCTTAACAGATAGTGAATATGAACTTATGGCAAGTGCAAAACAATTAATAAATGATGAAATGAACACTATATTGTCCAAAAATGGTGGAGCTATAAATTTAGAACAATTCACTTCTGATTGGAATAATATTCATCGCAATGATTTTAAACCTGGAATGGGAAAACATTATATAAAACATGATGAACTATTATCATTAAAATCAGAATTTCAATCAATTAAAACAAATATTATTAAAGATAGTAAAATTGCGATGTCACTAGAGCATGACATTGCTTCTAACCAAAGTGGTATGCATTTACGCGTACAACAGGCTGCTGATTTTATTGATATGAATTATTCAAAATATTGTGATCTTCGTACTGAAATAAATACATTATTACTAGTTCAAAAACAAGAGGAACGTAGTATGAATAATCGTCTTATAACGATAAAAAATGAATTACAGTCATTACAAAATAGAGAAAAAGAGTTACAGATACATTATGGAAAACTTGTAGGTTTGTAATTCATGCATCACATTATAGGGAACAGTTTACATATGACTAACCATCGACAGTCACTTGACGTACTCGGTATCGCACGATCATACCAGATCTGTGCACCGACAACACTCCATGCATCACAATAATAGGAAAGAGAGGTTGGTTGAGTTTCATCACTGATATGATGTAGTGTATAATGTAGCATACTGTAAATAATAAACAACTTTCTTTATTCAATTATAAATTTTTATATTTTTCAATAGAATTAACCAAACGTCAGTCGTCGCACCCTATAAATTTGTATGAGACATTTTTTGACTGACATAAAGTGGATGCTTCCATTGTGTTTTCTTATTATTATGATCTAAATAATAATAACGCTTTTTATGAGTATCATATTGTACTTCCCAACCTTGTGGTAATGGAACAACTGACCAATCAATATGTGTTGTTGGTGACGAAGGTGCTTCACGCATTGACTTAGTAGCCTCTATTGATGGTGATGCACTGCGATCAATAGTAGTTTGATTGCTATTAATACCAGTATTATTACCAGTATCAATATCTAATCGTTCACGACTACTGGCATTTTCAACAGCAACAGTTTGTGCGAGTGGATTCGTACCATAGGCACTGCCACTTACGGACATAACTTCCCCGTTTACTTTATTACTACCATTTGTTTTCACAGATGATGCAGCAGTCGATAAAGCTTTAGATTTTTCTTTATTAGTAATTGGGGTTGATGCACTTAAATTAACTTTAGGTGAGTTTTCTTTCACATCTTTAGCAACAGCAATTCCACCACCGGCAGCAGGAGCATAACCGTTTCCTTTACTATGCGAAGATTTATTCTGTGCTTTAAGAAGTTTCTCTCTTTCAGCTGATTCCTTAGCAAGTTGCTGTTCAAGTGCTGCCTTTTCAGCAGCATGAGCTTCTTTTTGCTTTGCAAGTTGAGCTTCTAATTTTTTAGCTCGCTTATCATCTGATGCCTTTTTGTTACTAGCATCTTTTTCCATTTTATCCATTTTTGTCTTTAATGCACGGAGTTCTTCTAATTCTTTGAGGTCATCACTACTCACACCAGTGACAGCACGTGATGCAATAGTAGCCTCGCTACCCTTATTAGCACCTTTCCCACTAGGACTATTTGAAGTCACTGGTAATGTTTGTGCTGCTGCTGAATCCAAGAGGGCCTTCGCCTCAGCTTCTGCCTTAAGACACCGCTCTTCTAATGCTTTTCTTGTAGCCTCTTCTTCAGCTAATTTTGCTCGTAATTCTAATTGAGCACTATTAGCAGCATTATATTCATCTTGTAATGATTTTAATTTATCTAATGAATCAGTCATATTTTTTTCCATTTTTTTGTTTTCCTCTTTGGCTTCAGCTATTTTTGCTTCATTGGATTCTACAATTTCTTTATTATTCAATTCTGATACAGCTGGTGTAGTTACTGGTGGTGGTGGAATACCTTTATTCATACGTTCAACATTGACTGAGTAACCATGTTTTGATGTATTAGTTTCCTTATTACCTCTTCTTCGTTTCAATCTAGCTTTTTCTGCATCAATTTCATTTTGTATTTCATCAAGTTTACGAAATCCTAATTCAACTTCAATTTCACCAGCATTCATTAAAATTTCTTTATCTTTATCATTATTATCTTTTGAATAAGTAATAGTGCACCATGAAGGTTTACCAACACCAGAACCAGATAAAACTGATGAAATAGACATTTCACACTGACCCAGTATTTCAACGCTCCGGCCTTTCTCATTTAATACACTTAATATTAATCTGGGGGTTATGGCAGGTCCTAATAATATCATATTTGTATCTGCGGCTTCAACGACATATTTCATAAATACTTCTAAAGTTTGCTTACTAACACTATTGAAATATTGTGATTCAATATCATTATCGTTTTCTTCACTACCAATCAATACTCTGTGAAGATTACAACCAGATAATACACCGCATTGATAATCAGTAGCACTTTTTGGATCATATATAGTTATAAATCTAAAACTTTCAAATTCAGAACTTAACGGACCCTGGTCTGCAGTACGCTTAGCTTCTCTCACCATAAGCACAACATACTTGGACTCGCCTCCAATTTTCATTTTATGAATCTCAGTTGAAAGTAATTTACATGTTGTTAATTTAGGTGGTCTAAATTTGATAGCAAATGCTGCGTCAAACTGTGGGTGACTGCCACCATCAATTATTGTCCTTGATTTTTGTACGCTCAGGGGATCATCATCATCTTCTCCGTTGTACGAACCAACGTCCATATGAGGTACATATACATACTGATGAGGCTCTAAAAATTGTGGTTTCAATTCTGCTGTTACAAATGGATTTCTATAATCAGTTAAATGAGCCAATAATTCTCTCCAACTTAATGTTATCTTAATACCTGCATTATATGATGTTAATATAACATTCAAATTACATACGATATTTACTAAAAAATTATGTATTACTTTTGATTTTCGAATATGCCCAAATATCAACGTTTTTAATCCACTACCAGATTCACTTAAAAATTTACTATCAGCTTCAAAGTATAATGATGTTGAACTACATGTACAAAAGAATGGCAAGTCTATTGCAGCGTCAAGAATTTTATTTAATTCTAAGACTAGTCTTGGATCTTCAGCAATTTCTAACTTATTTGGCTCACGTGCGCTTGTTGTGCGTATAATTCTTAATCTATCAACAATATCGCTAATTGCTTTATCCTCTGCTGGTGTCTCTGATGGTGTATATAACCATTCATTATCATGAAAATAACCTTTTTGACCCCATTCACTAAGTCCATGTTTATCACATTTTTCTTGTAATATTTCTGATAATTTATTGGGACTTGGCATCGACGTAAAATCATCTTTTATCGATAAAGAAATAACATCACCACTTAAAGGCTCGTTTAATAATACAATTATTTCATTCTGTTCTTGATTCATATAAACGTGCATTAATGACCAAACTGAAGGACCAGCAATAGACATTTCTAGTTGTAATAAATACTTTAATTTACTTTCAATAGCAATAATGTGACCATAACGTACATAAGCTTCAAAGGCACAATATGATACATTATGAGCTGTTATTTTTTTAATAATTTTTTTGGGATCATTATTTCTAGTTACTGGTTTATTCCATGCACTTGATGTTATATGATCTGTACAGCAGCGGGCAATAAGTTCAACATCTACTCCCATAAAAGTATCACCATTCCAGTTATCATCTTCTTCATCTGAACTTTCTTCTAGATCATTTTGTTTTAATGATGTACCTGATGAACTATTTTTAATAACATGTTCAGGGGTCTGTGCAATGACAGTTTCGGTTTCAACAGTAGTAGTGGCATCTTTAATAGGCTCATTAGATAAAGTAGCGTCTGTCTTAGCTGCAGCAACAGCTTTAGCAATGGCTTTCTTATCTCGAGGTGACATAATTAAATCAGCAGCATCATCAGGAATTTTCTTACCACCTCTAGTAAGTACATCTTCAATTACACTTACCATTTCATCGAAACGCAGTGTCTTTTTTTCAGGTGATAAAATATTCCACAATTTAGTAATATCTGCATGATTAATACTCCTACCAAGGTCACCTTCTGCACTCACACCAACACGTGATTCGAAAGCACTAATAATTCGTTGATGTGCTTCATTTACAGCTGAATCCAATTTCCAACTATATTGTCCAGTAATAAAATTCATAAATGCACCAACGTTTCTTCCAAATGCACGATTGATCCGTTTCATTTCTTCTATACTAACAGTAAGTCCAAGTTGAGATAAGATGCTCATATTACGTTGAGCTGCACCACTATTCAAATGATGAAAAATGCAATTATCAGGTACTTTTTGATATGTATTTGATGTTGTCTGATTGGGAAGGGCATACGTACTACTGCTACTTACGCTAGACCGTCTGCCAATAGCAGTTTTTGTTATATAATCATCAATACTACCCCAGTTATTTTTTACCATAGAGTTAACAACTCCCAATAATACTGGTCTAATTTCTAATAACAATGCAGTCACAGGCCTCAATACAGTATTGTCGCCGGTGTCTAAATCCCAATCAGAAACCATATCAGAAACGATATGATTATGAAAAAAATCTAAAAATTCATTCCAATCAATAGTACCGTCGCATTCACGTGTTTCAAATCTATTAAATAGTGTTAAACTATCTTCCTCGCTTACATTTATATTCATTTCTGTTAAAGTTTCGGTAAATTCTTGTAGTGATATAACACCGTTTAAATTTTTATCAAATTTTGCAAATAATCGTTTCGCAAATGCTGATAAGTATGATGAATTATTTGCATCCTCGGAATGACGACGTCTATCACCATCCATTTCGCTACTACTTAAAACAGGTACACATACTAAACGACGATAGCATTCATAAAATTGTCCTTTTTGCATTTCTCTAACTTTATCAGCTGCATCTTTGACTGTATTATTTGCGGCAACAAGTTGTCCATGATTTTGAGCTGATGTGACGCTTGCCCATCCAGGAAATTTCTTTAATGTACGTGGTGTGGGTGTAGTACCTTTCTTTGCAACTTTGTCAACACCTGTATGAGGTGTTACGACTCTAGAGCTTGTCGTAAAATTCATGAATGGGGTAAAACATTCTTTATTAAGATTTCCATGTTTACTTTTCAATTTACTTAATGCATCTTGAAGATTAATACCGGTACCATTGTGTCCACGAGTACCAATACGTGAATCGCTGATAATAATAACACGATCTATGAGGATGTCCCAAATATCAGTCATTGTCATGCATGATTCGCTTTCCACTGTGTCATCTTTAACAAGTCCACCTACTTGAATCATAGTTTTACTAGCAGATCTTGTTCCAGCAAACATTGTAGCATGATCATGGCGAATTTTACTATAAACATGATTTCCCTTTGTTTTTGAAGGTAGGGGAACAGGACAATCTTTCTTACCTTCTGCTTTGTACGCTGCCCTCATTGCTGGAACTGTATCAGTACCATCAACCAAGGATAATACTAATGTAGGATCTTTATTCAATAAACATAATGTAGACATATCTTTATGAATATTCCTTTTTTCCATACGACTACGTGTTTTTTCGCGTTTTCTCATAATACCTATTTTTGCCATATCATTAGAATGATTTTCATTATTTTGTCCTTTCATTACTTTTCTAAAATTTTGTAATTGAATTGCACGATTTACTTCGGCTTCACGAAGTTCACTATCACTGTGTAACTTAATACCACTATCTTGTGCTGCACCTTCACCAAGACGGCGTATAGTAGATGTTGTTGATCCTGCAACGGATGTACCACCGTTTTTCTTTTGGGAACCAACAACGTGAGGAGACTTTAATGGTGATAAAAGGTCATCTTCATGCGTAATACCATTATTTGGTTGCTGTTTGTTCAATATATTGCTACGTTCTGTTTCTTCTTTTTGTTCAGTTTTTTGATGAAAAATGGGATCAAAACACTCTTTTTGACGTACAGGATCATAATTCAATACTTTCATTTTTGCACTTACAGATGCAGGATTCGTAACATTCTCATCAGAATCAGAAGTGTGACTAAACCAAGCAACTGGCTGTCTTAATGCTCTACCACTATTTACTTTAACTTTTAATACACCTTCTAAATCTGCTGCTTTATACATTAAATCATCAACAGGTGGTGGTGGTGGTGTAGGCATATTTTCACTTTCATGGAATGCTAAACCTTGTTCAAAAAATGATAAAAATTCATCTGGATCTATAGTACCACTATTATCTCCATCAAGTACAACTAAATCTTCATCTGGTAAATCTGTTAAACTAAAACCAATATCCATTAATCTTCTTTTAAATTCAGAATATGAGCATGGTGCAAATGTAACTGTAACAACGGTGCCACCTGTTGCATCTAGTACTTTATTTCCTCGCTTTTTATCAGCTGAAAATAATCCTTTCATTTGTGATACACTAACACCTAAACGTTTCGATTCTGATACAAATCTATCACGTAATTGTTCAGCTTTCTCATAAAATTGTGATTTTGATATACTTAAAGTTTTACCAGAATTAATGCAATCAGATGAAGATAGTGAAGCAAATGGACGTAACTGATCACCACTCTTGCTCTCTTCAACGGGCTTATCATTCAATACTGCTTGCGGGTTATTCCAATGGGCACCTGAATCATCAGTATGAGCTTCACTGACAGCACTTGCTGTCTTATTGCCAACAACCATAAGATCATTTTCACCCTGTACCTTCGCTCCTCCTTCGAGATCGAAGTCATTTTCGGTGTATACATTGACATAATATGCTCCAGGTTGTTTTCTATTAAATAAAAATGGTATAATATAATAGTCAACATCAGCTTGTAAATAACATTCAATTTGTGTATTACCATAATTATATGGTGCTTGATGAATAGGTGCTGCAGGATTTGATTCGCTTGGTAAATGTTTACTACTAAATGGAATTTTAAGTCTTTCACTGGGTTTTTTATCAAACTCAGCTGCAGTAACAACATCAAATGCTAGTGGGGTTGAATATACAGGATCTTTATAATATTCTTTACCAAGTACAAGACGAGAATCGTGTGTATATAAACCAACAAATACATGTTTCCATATTCCTTTTTTTTCACCTTTGGCACTTTTAATAGAAAATTTAATTTTTGGATTTGAAATCCAGGAACCCATCTCTCTATTGCCACCATTCTCACCAGACCAATAGCCTTGTGTGCGTTTACCTGTCCATGTTAAAGGAAAATTAACAGCTACAAATAATGATGTAAATCTATTTAACCAATCATCAAATGGCATGAAAAAAGAACCATCCATAAAATTGATTTCTACGTCTTCATGTTCAGATTTTTTGAAATATTTTTCTAATTCTTTTTGTATTTCATCACGTTCTCTTTCATCTGTACGATCACCATATGCACCTTCCCATTCCCCATGTCCCCATGGATTACGTAGACGTACTAATTGAACTTCGCCACCAGCAGCATCATCATCTTTAATAGTACCGACACCGAGGAAAGAATAAGCATGACCCATGTGAAGTCCCATACCTGCTTCGGCTTCTATTTTATGACTTTGCTTTGGATCACTTTGAATAGATGTACCCATAAGACATCCCCATGACTCATATTGTAAGAGTAAATCCCATACTTCTTCTTTGGTTAGATTTTCATTAAAACCTGGATATCCTGGTTTTAAAGTCACTAATTTTGGACAGTATCCTGTCATATCACTCAGAGCATGATGACTATAGCCACCAATAAGTGAACCATAATTACCATGAAGTTTAGCATATGCCTTTTCCATCAATGGTACCCATAATTCATTTGGATCTTTACAAGCGGCAAATATAACTTTACCATCTTTTTGTTTGCATGGTATTCTATCATCTACAAGGACATATATCAATTCAACATCTTTAAAAAATCGGACTACAAATAAACCATAATTTTTAAAAACATCACCACGCCAAAAACAATCTTTAAGTAAGCCTTCATTGGCACCCATAACAGCAAGACCACCGAGAAACCAGCAGTCACCTAATTGTCCTTGAATAACATCCCCACTAGAAGTACCATCAATAAATAAATTACCATGTTTACACCAAATTTCATCATTATCATCACCAGTAAATCCACCGAAATCATCTCCAAATTCATCATCATCGTAAGCATCATTAGAATCATTTTTGTCATTGTCAGCTTCTTCATCAAAATGGTTGTCATCATATAATGGACGTTCCCATTTTAAATCTTCGGGACGAGGGTATTTACTACCTGCTGGCGCAGGAACCGTTGTACCATATAAACTATTGGCACCTAGATAATCATCAGATGTAGGACCAAAATCTATATCAGAGAACTTGGCATGGGTGCTCTTCAGCTCATCAATAATTCCTTTGACTTTAGCTTCAACCTGTTTATCTATCTTCTTAATGACCTCAGGGTCCTTTAAGTTCTTCCCATCTACATTAATATTCAAAACATTTGTGTATCGTGAGAAGATTGGCTTGGTTTCGTTAACCATCTTGCAAACTTACTCAACGGGGCAGTGCTCTATGACCTCTACCCGTAATAAATACGTTTATTTAGTTGCAAAATGTAATAAACTGCAAAATATTGTAGTTATTTCCCACACCGAAACGCTTAGAAAACGAAGCGTACTCTCTGTGTAGAGTTATTTGTGTAAACCATATTTGAAGTTTGAACCCCGACGGCCGCACGCCTGATGAAATGTGGTCAAATGCAACCTACTGCAGTTATATTTCATCCATTTTGTGATAATAATCAGCTTAATATGATATTTATTTCTATAATGATAAAAATGGTGAGATTTTGACTCGTGAAAGATGCTGTAAGGTCTAAGAAAAATTTTGCAAAAATGAACAGTGAGAATGCCACCAAAGAAAAAGAAAACCAAAGGATCTAAGTCTCATATTGCTGGTGGGGTGCTCCAGGAAGTGACAGCTGTATTTGGACCTGGTCAATCGATTGGTGCTTCATTTGAGTACAAGAAAATTTCCCTTCAAGTAGTTGCACTTGCTGCAAAGAGTATTGCTAGAGATGAAGGAGTTACTGTGGGTATGGTTATGACACATGTAAACAGAACGGAGATTCTTGGTATGTCTCAAGCTGAAATTTTAGAGCTGTTACGAGGTTTATCAGGCACAGTGCGTAATATTCGATTCACTGCATTAGCAGGAAGTACTCCAGCTCCAGATCCTAAAGATCAAAATGAAGCATGGGCCATTGGATCCAGTGTTTTAGAAGGTGGAAGTTATTCACCTGAAAAGCAACCACAGTCAAAAATGTCTACAACAGCAAAGACGCGTATGGAAGCTTTGACAGATCTTGCTACTAAGTCATCTGGAGCTAAAGTAGCAGATGATGATTGGGAAAGTGCTTTACACGCAAAACCAGCAAGAACTACAAATTATTCTCATAATGGACATGAAGTACTACAACCTTTAGCAAAGCCATCTGCACATATTATGCGTACACAATTGACAGTGAATAGTTATATGAAAGCTCCGCAAGCTGTATCAGGTTCATCAACTGTCCCCAAACCAAAAATGCCACTTATACAACCACCCAGTACTGGAGCGAATACTGCAGCAATAGCAGCAGTTGCCACTGCAAATAAGAAAATTAAACAATTAAATCCTGATGGTTCTGATCCATTTTCAACTCCAGCCAGAAGGAGGAGAATTGTTGCAGATGTAAGTAGATTTCTATTAAAACAATATTGTCAAAAAGCATGTAAAAATGTATTATGGACAAGACAATGTACAGCTGCAGCCATCATAGTACAAATGGCATGGAGAAGATATTCAGCACGTGCAAAATTACGTAATTTAATATGGTTATTAAGAAATAAATCTGCTTTAAAAATACAGAAAAATATTCGCATGTTTTTAGCAAGTTGTGAATTACGTAGACGGAAAGCTATTCGATTAGCAGCTCAAAAGCTTCGTATCGCTATCCTTGTACAAGCTGCATGGCGTGCATGTCTTGATCGTCAACGTAGACGTAAAGCACGCGAAGCAGCTGCAAATAGAAGAAAAAGAAAACAACATTATGCTGCTATAGATATTCAAAGAGTCTATCGTGGTTGTCTTGCGAGACGTAGATTTCGTATATTGTATGATGAAAGGGAAAGAATAAGATTGTTACGATATATGACAGCATTACAAATTCAATGTTGGTATCGTCAAAGAATAGCAATAAAAGCATTAATCAAATTAAGAATAAGTTATCTTCATATTGCATGGCCTGCACTTATGCTACATCGACGTCTAGCTCTCCGTATGCGTGTTTGTGCAAGAATCATACAAAGAATAATACGTGGATGGTTAGCACGCTTGTATGCAAAACGTTTACGAGAAGAATTAGAAAAGGAAAGATTAAGAAAGTTAGCAGCTGAAGAAAAAATTCGTTTAGAAACCATATTTCAAACAAAAGTAAGTCAATTAAGTGAATCAGTAAAAAAATCATGTAACTTATTGATAGAGTTGCAAGCTCGAGTAGAAATGAAAATGTTACGCCATTTAGCAGCTATGGGACCAGCTGAAACTGTCAAGTGGGCTTTAAGTACTGGTGCATTGCATTACGAAGAAGGTGTTGGCTATACCATTGGAGATACCTTTGTACAAGTAATGGGAGCAGTGGAAGTTGTTTGTGGACCGCATTACCGCCATGACAAAAGTAAAGGTGCGGGATATGGCGTATATATGGGCGGTGAAACAAAAGAATCAATAGGTGTTATTCAGGATACTATAATTACGATTGATAATGATAGTAATAATGAGAATGATCATCATACTGCTGTTACCCCGGGACATGCATTGGCACCTCGTTATGCTAAATCTGTATTCGCGAATTCTGCAACTGAGGGTAAAAGTCAAGAACTAGATGATGCTGCACTCAATACCCTGTCACATAATGAAAATGAAATGAATATACAAAATAAACAGCAACGTGTATTGTATGTTGATCACTGGAGACAAATCAGTAAAGCATCAGATGAGCCGAAAGATGACCGTGTACCATCCCGATGGAACCAAGTAGTTTGCGTGCCACGAACTAGCACTATGGGTAATGGTGTTGAACTTTTCATAAATAGAGATAGAACAAGTATACAAATAAATTTGCAATTTCGATCATTACAAAAATATGAAAAAGAAGTGAAAGTCGATGTCATGTCACCGATAACAAATAAGTGCACAGCTACTATAAATGTCCTGCCTATTACTGTAATAAAGATTGTACTAGAAAGTATTGAAAGAACACCAAATGATGATTCGCAGGCATTGACTATTACACCAGCAAGTGGAATAATTATGAAATATGATGCTAATCCTATACAGATGTGCCACTATCGCACTATTCGTGTATCACTACCCGAACCTGAGCTAGATGATGATGAACCAGAACCTGAGCTAGAAAACGAACCGTCTCCAGAGCCTTCACCAGATCCTTCACCAACAAAATCAATATCACAAGAATCATTTGGTTCAATGGATGATGATATAGACTCAATACCTGACTTTGATAGATATGCTTGTGTTATACAATTCGGATATAGGCAACATTTACGAAAAAGAATACTCGCAGCACTGATAATACAGAAAATATGGAAAAGAAGAAATATATTTATTCAATGGGAAATTATTATAGAACAAGTAATGGAAAGAGCAATAGCTTCGTCAGAATGTATACAACGTTGTATTAGATGTTATATAGCGAAGTGTTTTGTGAATCATATTCGTAATGATGTTATAGCCAAATTAACATTGAATTGTGACCGAGTTGCTGCGTCACTCGTAGATGATATGAGTAATTTCAGAGCTTTTTTAGAGTCCGAAAAGGGTAATTGGGAAGCATTTGGTATGGAACAACCTATAAATTTGCAATTTCTTGAAGAAATAGCAACTCAAAATGAAGTAAACGATAAGAAATATACGGATACTGCAGAATTCTCTGATGCCTCTTCACAAGAGCTTGTATCTGCAATACCAAAGAAAGAAAAAACTACTAATACTGAAAATAAGATAAAAACTAATGTACCAGGTGTAATATTACGCACATCTATCTACACACAAGCCCAGTCATCAACGATTAGATCACAATTATTGAAAATTGTTGAATTACCTGAACCACCGACGTCTTGCGTTCACCCCTTGGACGAGATGTTTAGCACCTCCCAGTCGGATCTATGTGAACCATGGGATATATATACGGATACAAGACTAGGTATACCTGTGCCATATAGTATAACTGAAAGAGAAGAAGCAACAAAAGCTTCTATGGTATCCGATGCAGCTGCTCCAGCATCAGCAGCACTTGTGCACTCTGTGTACAATCGCATGGCTAGTAAAGGAATTGTATAATGTTTATGTATAGTGTAAAGGAGTATATCACTGTATTTGCTGTATATCTTTTCTTTTAGAACTCAAAAGCTCGATTTCTTATGTTATTCTATAATATAATGGAAAAACTTTTAATCATTGGGATCGGATCGACCGTACCTACAGTGGGCGTTTAAAAAATTCGAAAAGGGCATGGCAAGTCATTCACTCCGTCCAATCCGCCAACTTGAGCACCTCAGGGACGCAGCTCCATGCAAATGGATCAATTTCGTCCAATCCTGGGTGTCCATCAGGTGTCGTGTTTAACGCAAAGGCCCATGTCAGGCCACCATAATTTTGTGTTTTGACAAAAATGGAAGCAGTACCGTGAAGGGATCCTGTATGCCAAACGTTCCCACACTCGTGTACGAATAATCCAATCCCGTAGTTCCCGCTCTGAGTGAGCGGCGTCTTCATAGTAGCAACAGATTCCTTCGTCAGCAATTTGCCGTCTTCATCAAGTGCACGGGCAAAACGAACGATGTCGTCGGTGCTCATTACCCAACCACCATGAGCATCCATTCTTTGCTGCTGAGCATTCAAAGTGTTGCTATGTTCTAACGCAAATACTACATCACTTGAGCCAGCATCTTCTTTAGCTTGCGCAGTGGCAGTGTAATAACTTACATTCTCTTCATTTGGGTCGCCAATAGAGGCGTTGGTGATACCACAAGGTGCCAACACTTCATCCCGTACAATCTGTTCGTACCTCCTACCATCTGCGAAAATTGCCTCCAAGACACGTCCCAGTAGACAGTATCCGAAGTTGCTGTAGGCAAAGCTCTTTCCAGGCTCCTCATTGAGTGCGTCATCAGCCAGAATGCGGGGAATTAGTTCTTCGCGTTGGAAAGATTGATGTCGGTACATAGGATCACGTCCATGATTTGACCAGCCTCCACCCACATGATGCAAAAGGTGGCGAACTGTTATGTCGGCAGCACGCGCATCCTTACACTGAGATACTAGATTGTCATGATTAAGTGCAGTCGCAACCAAAGGTAGCGCTGGCATGTCTAGATCGAGCTTGCCGGCTTCAACTAAGCGCATGATTGCTACAGCAGTGATAGTCTTTGAGATGGACGCAATTCGCAAGGGCGTACTCGAGAGCATCGGCACACTGTCTCCAGTAACTGTGGCATAACCCCAACTCCGATTGATAGTTTTTCCAGTTTTGTGCACGTGAAACGTTGCCGACAAGCCTGCTACACCATGCTTTGACATAAAGTTCACTGCAAGCTTGTCCCAATCGTCCACAGGTGGAGCCAGCCAGAGAGGAAGACTGTCATCATCCTTTAGTTGCACACAAGGAAGCATGAACCCCACCTTGTCATTTTGCTGTGGGATTGGGGAGGCCAGAAAACTCCAGCCACAAGTTTTTTGACATTTTTTGCACGTAGCATCGCAGACACTTCCTTCTCCTTGCATCAGCGTGATCTTATATGTCGGCCCAAATTGAATGTTTTTACTGTCTGACAAGGAAAAAGTAGAGGCAGGGTGCCCACCCCATTGATGACCATTCTCCGCTAGTTTGCCCACTCCAAGCGTAGAGCCACAGGAACAGACAATAGAAGTAATGGGAGGGCGCTTGAAGCCGATTCTTGGACCTAGATCCGGCGTTACAATAGATTCATTAGACATGCAAGAAAAGAACATTGATATCATATAAGCACTACAATAGTACACTGCAACACAGAAATGGCACTCTTCTTAGTGAACACTTGTCACCTTTTTTTGGATCAATTCCTTTCTGTTAAAGACGGTCCGGGACGTACGTACGTACGTACGTGAGAGACCCCGTAAAATCAGTTTTTCCCTTCTTATATAATATTAAATTACTTCAATATTGTGATTTGCTGTATAGCTGATGGAGAACATTGCTATATCGTCAAAAGCTGCCTCAGTGCTTGGAGATCTAGACTTGGTGGATGCAGATAAGTTGGGTTCTCTTTGCAAGTGCTTTTTACAGAGTGTAGTCACTGGCAGCAGTAAGATTGCAATCAGTGACGAAGATGAGCCTATGCTGCGAGCTATTAGTACATTACTTCTGGAAGCAGCCAAAGTGAGAGTAGAGCCTAGTGTAGTAGCGACTATTTTAAGGGAGAATGGTTCCACTTCTAATGCTTATGTTCTCGTTGATTTATACACACAACATCAAACAACGCTGATATCGCATATGGAAGCAACAGGCATAGCAGCACCAAGCATAGTTGGTATTGACTGGCGTCTTGATTATTCTGTTAGAAGTAAACATGGAGGTAGAGAAAATATTCCTATGTTTTTTGTTACATTAAATGTACAAGATAGAGGTGTAATCAGGGATATAGATATGATAGCTTCTCAAGAAGAAATGAAAGATATGTTAAGTAGAGTCAAAGAAGCTGTGCGATCTGTAGGAAAAGTCGTAGCAAATGTCGCAGACGAAGACGATTAGGATAAATCCCAAACCCATTTTATATATTTGTATGACGAATAGTGTAATTGGCATTTTGTTTAATATTTCACGCTCAAGACATTTTTATTTCGTATCCATGTACTGCTCTTCATCGAGAACGTACGTCACGCTTCTGTATGCATCACTGTAACCTACTTTAGAGGGCTTTCTATTTCTATTTTCGGCATATATTTCTTGTGCTGATTGCAAATGATTCAACATGCATTTTTCCTGTCGACTTTCTTCACTATTCATCGTACTATTATTCCCATTGGCCATGGCATACAACCGTCGAGAATAATCCCACTGGACATGATCGTGTCCTAAGTAGTGATATTTAGAGTCATTGAGACATTTTTGTGATTCCATAGTAGCTTCCCACTCTATATTCCATTTTTTCATTTCATCATATGATGGTAAAATGTGTTTTCCTGTGATAACAGCAGCTACAAGTTGAGCTTGTATAGAAAACAAGGGGAAAGGAACAACCGAAAACGGTAAACCTAAATATGATAACGTTGGGTCATTTATATTGAATAACTGTTCGTATAACTGTTCAACTCTACGACCAGAGCTATTGACAGTATTATGGGGGGATGCAAGCCAAGGAAAATCATATTTGAATCCGGTGCACCAAATTAGTACATCAATATCGGCCACTCTCTCACCACAAAGGAACTCTACTATATGTTCTTCTTCATGATATTTTAAAACGCCACTATAATGCTTTAAGTTATTGTATTTATCATATCCTCCAATTGAGCTTGAATTACTATTGATGTTGTCAATATCCGCTTCAAGACTTTTTACAGCTGGAGCACTTCTATCACTACAGTGTACGACGTTTGCAACTGAAGCAATTTCCCGTGCTATATCACTTGCACTATTTCTTCCGCCTACAACAAGAACTGACTTGTCCCTAAATATCTCATCTATAGGTCCATCATAGTCTGCTGAATGCATTACTTTCCCTCTGAAATTGTCCATGTGATTTGTCGACATTTCTGCAGCTGAAGGGTAATTACGTGTATTGTAATGCCCGTTACACACGACAACATAATCAAACGTATCTATAGCATTCAAATCTGAATCACTATTTGTTGCATTAGATGAAACAGTCCATTGTGTTTCCCCATCTGCTTTGCTCACATGTTGGACTGTAGTGTTGTATCTCATGTATTTATGTAAATTACGTGTATCTGCAAAGGATTGCAGATATGCTTGTACATCTTGGTGACAAATAAAACTATCTTTGATACTTGTACTAAATGGAGCATCTGGTCCAAATGCCATGATTTCCTTTGGCAAATTAGTAGTCAATGTGGAATACATCGGATTATTTGTTGGAGATTGTTTAATATTATCAATAGTGTTCCATACACCACCAACTCCAGCAGACATCTCAAAAGCTACAACATTGCAATCATGAATCCGCGAAAAAGCATCCACAGCAGCTAGACCCGCTGCTCCAGCTCCAATCACCGCAATTGATTTGGATTTGGGCATAGAGCTGGCAAGACTTGCTGCAACTTTTGGAGCATGAGCCATAGCTAAATTCGAATAATAAATGGATACAACCACTTGATTAGGATGTGAACCTTCTTCTTCTAACCAATCCTAATTCCTTAAATTTCATCTATTAAAAAATCATCCATATTAATCCAAAATAAGAAAAACCAGACGGATACGATAACCCTAACCCTAACAAGATTATCGAGTTGCATAATAATAATAATATACTCTAAAGCTTTATTCTTATCGCATATCCACATTCCTAAATAATATTGGAAAAAAAAATAGTGTGTTATAAATGATGCTCCATGTGACATCATTGATATTTCTTGTTGTCTTGTGCGCAGCAGATGATCAACCATTCTTCAGAGAAACATTTGATGATGTATTAGATGTATTTCGCTCAAAATGGACGAAAAGTCAAGATCCGAAATACGCAAATCAACCAATTATGGTGAAGAGTGCTGACAAGCCAGCTAGAGGATTTGATAGAGATAAGGGTCTCAGTTTAACACAGGAAATGAAATATTATGGTGTGAGTAGTAAATTTCCTACTCCCTTAGAAAATGCTGATGGAAGTGATATTGTTATTCAATATGAATTAAAATTAGAAGAAACACTAATATGTGGTGGGGCTTACATTAAATTGCCTAGACTTGTTGATGAGACTCAAGAAGGTATGAGCAATGATCTTCGATACATGAATAGTGATACACCATATAGTATTATGTTTGGGCCAGACCGTTGTGGTGAGAATAATGATCGTGTACACTTTATTATACAACATCAAAATCCAGTAACTTTAGAATGGGAAGAAAAGCACCACAAATATCCCCCTAAAATCAAGAGTGATGATACTGATACACATTTATATACATTAGCGGTATACGGCTCATCTAATACATTTGAAATTTTTATTGATAAAAAATCAGTTAGCAAGGGATCGTTCTTCAATGACATGGATCCACCAATACAACCACAAGAATATATATCAAATCCTAATGCACACAAACCTCATGATTGGGTAGATGATGCATATATACCTGATCCAACTGCAGTGAAGCCATCTGATTGGCCGGATGATACTATAGAGAAGTATATCACTGATAGTACTGACACCATGCCAAGTAGCTGGTTACCTGAAGAGCCAGATGAAATTCCAGATCCAGAAGCTGACCGTCCTGATGAATGGTGTGATGAAGATGATGGTGAATGGGAAGCACCAACGATACCTAATCCTATATGCACTGATATTGCTGATGGTTGTGGTGCTTGGAAACCAAGAAAGATATTAAATCCTGCATATAAGGGCCCGTGGCAGGCACCACTTGTAGACAATCCAAAATATGTAGGAGAATGGGTTCCAGGTAAAATACGGAATCCTAGTTATTTCATAGATAATCATCCTGCTAGAATTGCACCAATGAGTGGTATAGCATTAGAATTATGGACAACAAATGCTGGAGTGCATTTTGATAATTTTTTAATTACTAAATCGTTGGATTCTGCATGGTTATTTACAAAAAATAATTTTGATATAAAAATACAAATTGAACAATACGAGGCTATTATAAAACGTAAAAATGATGAAAAAGAAAGGATTGCATCATTAAAAGCAACAGGACAGGCATGGTATATTATACAAGCATTATTATTGGAGTTTTATTATGGCATGCAAGAGCACTGGCAAATAGTATTAGGAACTACTATTATTATTATAAGTGTTGCAATATATACTTTTTGGCAATTCATGCCAGCCGAAGGCGAGTATGGTGATGATGTTAGTGATAATGATGATCAAGATAGAATCTACGATGATGAAACAGCAGAGGAAGAGAGCAATTTGGATGTATCCCAAGAATGCAAAGAAGATTTAAGTGATGACGAAGATAACTTACATAAAGACATACTACATGCGTTAGACGAACTAGATGAAGATTCAAGTGGAGAAAAAGATGTTAACGGAAATGAAGAAAAAAGATATGCACCTAAAAAACGTGTTAATGGTGCTATCACTGATTCAATATCAGAAGATGTTGGGGCAGATGAGAGTACTGATGAAAATTCCCACAATGCACGTTTACCACATACATCACCAAATCTTAGCACAATAGATTCAAATACAACAGTTTCAACCGATATAAATACTACTGTTGATGTCACTGAACTTACTGAAGAAGATAAACGAGTTGAAAGTATATTAAAACAAAGAATTATGGAGATGATGAAAGCAGAGAATCCTGATTTTTCTGGTAACCTAATGTAGATGAGAGAGAGAGAGAGCAATAGAAAGTTACCCAAAATTTGAATCGATTCCATGTCAACATATTTATATGTACATTACTTTACAATATGTATTTTTTTGCTGTTTTGAATGATCTTATTATCAAAAACTCTGATGCTTGTACAGGGAGTGTTCTAGCGCAAGGATAGCTTTTTTAGCTATGACTATTTGTTTTGATATTCGCAACAATTCTTCTTGTGTATAATGTCCATCACTTGTTGTATCTTTTTCATTGTTTAATTCAATGCCTGCTTCTGCACCAGCAATATCTAATATTGCTTCCTCGATATCAGAACTATTCTTACTATCATTATCATCATTCAGGAGATCAATTTCAGAGGTACTAATACTTTCTGTATCACCATATTGATTGAGTACTTCATGTACACTAGTATCTGTTTTATTTGGTGAATTACTACTTTTCATTTTTCCAATAGTACTAGTAAAGGATGCACGAAATTTAGTAGCAACTCTAGTACTGGCATTGCTCTTCGATGACATATTGCTCTTCGATGACCCACCAAATACTACATTACCATTTTCTTCAAAATTCTCTTTACGACTGCGTTGATTTTCACTGATATGTAAATGATGCATAATTCCTGCATTGATATCCTGTTCTAAGTGAACTTGGGATACTTTAATTGCATTAGCATGATTAAATGTAGAATCGTCATCTACAATTTCAATATTTGCAATTTCTTTGTCATGAATTACTTCTACAACTTCAGTTGCTCCAGCACGTCTTTGCTTTTCTTTTAATAATGCAGCGGATTTGGGAGCCATCATGTCGACAATACTACCCAGTAATCCTTTTGCTTTTAGTTTATTCATACTTTCTAAACGATGTTTTTCTCTTTCAACGCCAGCAGCAAATGTTTCCATTTGTGATGTAAATGCATTATTTATAATTGTCACAGGTAAAGAAATAACAATTACACCGTAGATAGAGCAAGCTGCACCAATAAATCTACCTAAATTTGAAGTGGGGTATAAGTCACCATAACCAAGGGTGGTCATAGTCACAATAGCCCAATAAACGCATGCACCTAAGTTATCAAATGGTGTTGTTTCAAAACCTTCACCTACAACATCTTTACGTAGATAAATACCATCAGGATATTCAGCAGTTACTATGAAATCACCCCTTTCACAAGTATATATTAATGAACCAAATATAATAGCACTTATCAGCACAAATCCCAACATGATTAACAATGACGAGAATGATTCTCGAACTGTAGTTATAATAATAGAGAGTTTAGGTGAACCTTGTGGATGTACATCTAATACTTTTAACAAACGAAAACACCTTGCAATACGTACAGTCAAGATGGCTGTGTTGTGAGTTGAGAACACCCAAGGGGCCCGCCATGTAGCTGAATTTGATTGTACAATAGCTATAATGATGAAATATGGCAATGTTGACATGGTATCTACTATATTACCAGGTAATATCCAATATCTTAGTAATTTTTGAAACGGACCCCAAGTTGGCTCCTCTAGTTGGTCTGCTAATATTTTTTTATGTTCAATTTCGTCCCAATGCTTCGGGACTATCCTCAGTATACGTGATGACATCAATGGCGCTATTGATAATCTTGCTATTAAATCGAAACCATATAGGATACAACATATAAAATCAACAATTTGAAAAAGTTCCCACGGAATAGGTGCACATACTGTTCTATTCTCGCAAATGGAAGGTTCATTTTTACATGCTGGATCATCGCATGTTGTCGGGATAGTTTGGTAAGCTTTTGTTGATGATACGTATGCCATCAGAACACATAGCGAGATCACAATCATATTCATATATTGGTATATACGAGCAGCTTGACAACTGTTGGGATATTCCATAATGACAAACATTCTTTGATACCATGTTAAATGGTATGCTATAACATTTTCATAAGTATCATGATAATCATCATCCACTTTTGCACCTCGTCTAACCCACGGATTAGGAAGCCATAAAGGCATATCTTTCAATCTACGAAACGTTAATCTAAATGGATTAGCAACTGGTGGACCTTCATCCCGAGAAATGACTATAGATTTTCTAGAACCTAATGTTTTAATATTCATCGACTCCCGAGCTTTTGAAACTATTGCCTCTTGTATTTCAAGACCTTCATCTTCATTATCATTAATCATATTCATATACTGTTTATAGTAGTAAAAACACTCGGTAAACTTACCAGCGCCTAACTCGTTGAAATACGGGTAAAATTGGAATTATTAAGTAGATACCTATTTTTCAATAAAAATTCAATGCAACTATAATAATTGTAAAGTGGTTTAGCTCACAAATGAGTTTGACTGGATCATCGTCGTAAATGTGTTGACGTCGTACAGCGCATGAAGATGAATGGTGAATTTCGTTTTTCTTAAACCCCAAAACACTAATTGCACTTAGTTGATAGAAATACTGTTTTGTAAAGGATGACTGAAGATCGGGGGACGTGTATTCTTCCTCTTGGTGTTTGGAAAGATATCCGAGGCCTCACTTCCTCTTGGCGTCCAACTTATGATAGGTCTATAGACTCAGTCATGGCAATTCTTATTGAAGAAGAAGTAACAGAAGCACAAAACCTTACTATAATAGATAATTCTACTAGCTCACGAGAAGAGACGGAAGTTGATATGGATAGCATCAGACGACGGAAAAAAACAAAGACTGAAGATCTTGCTGACAAGAGTCATTTAACTGATCCATCATCTGAGACAGCAAAAGTAGATCAGAAAAGCGAGAAAAAGAAGGCAAAAGAAGCAGCAGCTCTCGCACGTATGCAAGCAAACCTTGCCTTTCTTGGTGGCGCAATCACTCAAGCCGACGAAGAATAGAAGTAAAGAATGTATAATTCAGTTCATAATATAAATAATGTACAACCATTATAATAATATATATACATATATAATACTATATAATACTCACCCACTTTACTCATTCATCACAAAAGAATGCACAAACATTAATCTCATCAATAACATTACTGATTCTCACTCAATGCTATCCTTACAACATCAACTGTATAAAACATAGCAGCACATGCTAATGCACCGCGTGCTGCACTTGGAGTAATTCCCCAAAAGAAATCCATTGGTTTCATCGTTTTTATAACATGTATGTAATTATGTCGACGCTTAAAACTCTGTGCCATAATACGTCCTTTTACTGCATCTAATGGATAACATAGTGTCCAATAGCATAAACCAGCAGTAGCACCAGCTGTCAACTTTTGGCTCATAGGTAAATCACTTACATTCATATTTGCATCGTTAGCTAATTTTACTTTGACAAGTTCATTTACGGGAAAAAACATGGCATTGGCTGGAACATTTCTTATCACTGTAGCCTGTAAACCTTGCCATAATGCTTTTGTACCATGTTTTCTAATAATGTATTGTACACATCCTGTAACATTTCTATAACGTGATTTAATTTCAGGGTGTAACCGTTGTCTAAATATCTGAATCTGCAGCTTTGTTTTTATTACATCAATAGGAGTTTCAATAAAAGCAATAATAAAGCCAGTAGATGCACCTGCTATCACTGTAGCAAACGAAGAAGGCTTTTCAATAGGATCATTACACATAGTACTAACTTTATCAAGACTTGCATAAAATGTCATAAATGATGCTGCTCGAAAAAACATTTGCCCGGATAATGGACTCATCATACCTTTGTAAAATCCACGTAAACCTTCAAACTTCCATGTTTGTTTAACAACATCTACTGTATTGCGATAATATCCTTGTGGAGCCGTTTGCATACGGGTTTTAGTTGTATCAAATGGATGTCCAACTAAAACCACGCTAACTCCGCCACATACACCAGCAAGATAATTAATCAATGCAGGATTCTTCAAAGGAAGAAATGAAGATGAAGATGACAATGGTGGTGTACTTCCATTTACTGAAGTCATATTATTTAATGATTTCAGCTCAGAAGACTCACCCCAGAAGCTCTTGATTCTGCTTACTAAGTTCAAGATATTCTCCTATTTCAAGATAAATTTTAGTTAAATTTTGGCTAATAAATATATAATAGTATATTTAACTCACAATTGAAGAGTTTTTATGCATAAGATACACCTGAAACCTCCTTAACCCATGTCACCCTATCTCATCGTACGCTAGTCCGTAAATATAGTAGTTGGAAGGGAAATTCCACAGGTTGAGTGCTTCATGAACTTCCTGTATCCTTTGCTTGCTTTCAAAACCCTATTTTTATATCGGTTCTGCACAGAGTAAGTCTTAATATCATTGGTAAGGTCCTTGTTTTGAGAATCCTGAAGACCACTGCTACCGCCTCATAGAGATGGCAGCAAAACACTCTGGATCATTAAAGCAACAAATTGTTGATGAAAACACAGGTGACTATGAATGGGTACGTCGGAATTTCCAATTAGTTCATAATACTGGCGTATTACATGTGAAATCCTTGCATGCTGGAGATGCACCACTACCGTCTATTAATATTACTGATGCTGCATATGCTAAAGAATGGAGTATTTCAAGTGCTGCTGTAGGATTTGGGTTCGATGTTGTGTGGGACCAATCCGGATCAATTGTTAGCTTTCTTAGTACAGATAAAGAATCATGTGATAATTGGGTAACAACAATAAATCAAAGTATTCAACATGTGAAAACATGTGGTACTGCTGCATCAGAAGAAGAAGAAGATATCAGTGATAGTGATGTAAGTGATGTAATACTAAATGTCGACGGCCCTACAAATATTAATAGACAAACACGGCCACCGCTGGCACCTACGAGCACTAGTCATGGTCATGGAAAACAAACAAAGTCAAAACAACGTAGTAATAGTGGTACCGGTAGTGTTGGTGAAGAAGAAACTGGCAATAGCTTACAAGAATCTACTCGTGATATTTCACAATGGGAGGATGCAGGCGATATATCTACAACACGTGCCTACTTGTCTCCACCCCGGGGAAATAAAGTAAGGGCGGCTGCTGGGGGTGCTAATTCTGCATCTTCTCCCTTAAATAAAAGCACTGCTAGTGAAATGTCAGCTATACCTAGACAACAGGGTAATCGAAAAAGTACAAGATCAGCAGACGTATCTACGTCGGGATCATTTACATTTGATAGTCCTCAACATTTTCCAAATAATTTATCAAATCATAATTCACATGTTGTTGGTACAAATAATACTGGGACAGAAGGAATGCCTATGCCTGCTCCTATGATGACAGGAAGTATAGCAAGTAATATGAATTCATTTGAAGGTGGTGATGAATCATTAATATTTCAATTACAACAAAAAACACTTAGATTGCAAGCAAAGGCAGAGCGTGAAGCTATAGATGCACAAGTTGCAAGAGAACAACTCGTGAAATTGCAAGTAGAATTAGATCAACGTAGTGCACAATATTCACGTGATTTAGATAAAGCATTAGAACGTGAAAAATTAGCTGTACAAGCAGCAAAAGCTGATATAGATATGCAAATATTAAAAGCAACAAATGAAAACACAGCACACAATGAAGCAGAAATGAAGGCTGAGAGACTTCAATCAAAAAGAGAATTATCGTGTATAAAAGAGGAATTAGCTGCAGAAAGGAAACGTTATAGTACATTATTACATAAAGAAACTACAGCAAGAGAGAGAGCAGAATCAAATGAAGTTGAATTGAAACAAGAAATTGCATCATTACGAGAACAATCTCAACGTCAGCAAGCTGAAATTTCACGATTACATAGTGTTGCAAAAACTGATAGTGAACATTGGAGTAGGGAACGTGAATTAATTAAAACTGATGCTGAAACACAACGTAAAAAAATGGATAAAGAAAGAGAAGATTATAGTCATAAATCACAAGTTACATTAAGATCAAAATTAAGTGAATTAAATTTAAAATTTGACTCAAGAATTAAAGAAATGGAAACAAATATAACAGAAACAATCCGTCAACAAGAAGAATCACGAAGATTACAAGATATACAAGTTATTATAAAACAATGTGAAAAAGATTGTGAAATTATAAGAACAGAAGAAAGACGTAATCGAACACGTGAAGTAGATAATTTACGTTCCTCATTTAAGGAAAGAGAAAGAGAAACAGCCGAAGATTTGGTCCAACTTGAAAGTTTACATAGTGAAAGATTACAGCGTTTAGAAAATAATAATGCAATATTATTAAAAAAAATAGAAAAATCTGATAATGATATGAAGACTGCTAAAGATTTAGCACAACGGGGTTCAATCGAAGTTCGGTTACAAGCATCACAACATATGCAACAGGCTGAAGAAGCAACTCGTAAAGCAGAATCTTTACTATTACAAGCAACAACATTGCGTCGCGAATTACAAGAAAGTCGAGTACGTGAAGGTACATATCGTGAACAATTAAATCATTCATTAGAAGAAAATCGCTTACAACGTGCCGAAATGCTAGAAGCCCAAAAGCAATCCCAAGCCAGTGCATCAGAAGCTACTATGTGGCGAAAACAAGCAGAAGAAGTGGATATGACACATAGCACTTCTGCAACTACACTACAAGTAGCACGTGATGAAATAAGAATGTTAGAACATGAACTTGCAAGAGTAAAAGAAGATAATTATACATTACAGCAAAGTTTAATAAGAGCAGAAAAAATCGTGTATGGTCAACCACGTACTACCGTCGAGTCCAGTAGACACAGCTCCAATCAGCTACCGTTACGACGTGCAAATTCTACAACAACAAATGCAACACCTAAAGTATTTAGAAAGAAGCCATTAACGCCAAGTCCTACATTTGGCAGTGCTCCAACTGGTCGGATCTAAATCAACAGATTTTAATGTTATTATATTGTAAACTAATGAAAATGAAGAAAGAAAAAAATCTGTGAGAGAAAGAGTATGGCTGTAGAAAGGCAGGATATTTACAACATTATCACATGATTACTAGTACACATTTGCTGAGCAACCTTAACCAACCTGTTGCCCTTATCTAACTTAATTTTTAGTCACTGGTCATTATTACGACCACTCACCATTGATTTCAGAAATTTCGGTAATAATTTCAGAAGTTCCTTCATACATTTTTCTTGTTCTTAAACTTTCTTCATCCTCTGGTGGCTTTGAACCTATGGCTTGAACTCCTTTATGAAGTTTATAATCCATTTCTTCCAAATCTTCCTTAGTATACTTTACATACTTGGACCCACCAGGTTTATAATGAGTCCAATGGTCATCTTCTGACCATTCCTTGACAACAGGGTGTTCAACTAATTTCCTACGTGGTGTATTTTTATTAATAGCTGACATCCAAACTGGCACAGTACTTTTAATACCTCGTAAGCCCGTCCGAGTTGGTATGATTTGTTGGATTATTGAAGTGAATCTATTGGGTTGTTTTTTAATACGTTTTTGTTCTTTTTTATTATCACCAGCTTCACCATATTCATGTGGATACCATGCTGTAATAGATACTTGCCTAAATTCACGTGCTATTTCTAATACATCTTCCATAACTCTTTTCCATGGTGCTAATTTATCACTTGATAATTTTCCTTGTGCTTGTAAATCTTTGTATGAAAAATAGACAGCAAATCCATCTTCTTCCCAAGCAGTATCATTATGTTGTGCTTTACGTTGTGCTATAAATGTAGGTTTTGGTCTCATACTATTTAATCTTGACTCTAATGTTTGTTTTTCTTCTAATAAATGTCGAGACTTGTACCATTCTTTGTGACCTGTATACCGCAAATCATGTGAATTGTTATCAGTTATACCAAACATTACACCTTCATAAAATAATTGTGGTGGTTCAAATGCTCCTTCTTTATCAACGGCTTTATGAAATCTAACTTTTATATCATCATAATAAGGTTCTGGTAATATAAACGCTGTTTCCCCGTGCATGAGATTGTGCCTCATTGACGCTTGTTGATGATCATCTATAACTGGACGTATTAAACCAAAATCACCAATTGTATTAAATGATCTATCTAATGATGATATTCTATATGGTGCTATTGTTAATTGATAGCCAATAAATAAACCAATAAAGGCTAGAAATGTACCTAGATAACGAGCTTCCTTAAACGCTATCCACACCTCTTTAAAGATACTCACACCCATCTCATCCGAATCAGCTAGAGATAGCATACCATTTAGGTCTTTTAATTCGCCATCTTTCTTTAATGATTGAAGTGGTGCAGCATCTTCGTCACTATCATCAGAATCAGATGAGTCGTCATTTGATGACCGCTTAGTTGGCAGTGAAGACACTGAAGGTGCACTTTTCGGAGGCAATGGCCTACTAGTAGACATGGCTTCCATTTTTGAAGCGATTGGCGACACAACTTCCATCCTTTGTGAGTGAACGAAGGAGTTCCGCTTGGAACTTTGCTGCCGGGACATTGGATGCATTTTGTCAGAGCCTTCTTCTTCAGGACTGCATTTTGTGGAGAAAGCTTTGTGTTTTCATGCCTAGAATCGCTAGTACAATGCCACAAACGAATAATATAATTGAGAGAGGCTTGAATAAGTTACCTGGAGGACAGAACACCAAAGTCTTAGCCGGAGTTGTCATTGCCTTTGGATTTCTCGGAGCTACGTTTTTTGGTGGCAAAGCTAAAAAACCAGGAGAGGGGGCATTTGACACAGAGAAACCACAAAGTGTCCAAGAGAGCCAAGACCGTGCAGAAGCGAATAGATTAAGTCGCTTTAAGAGGAATTAAAAGGTTTCCACGTGGATGCTTCGGGGAAAAGAGGAGATACATATATGCTTTTGTTTGTCATACTCAAGTGGCATTGTTATTCCAGCATCACAATACCTGCTAGTGAAATAAGGCCAATACAATATATCAATATACATCAATGAGTGCTCTAAGTTTTGTGTCTTATGGGCTGGTTGGTAATGGAGGGAGTAGTGCATTAAATTATCCATTGGCAGCAAGAACGGGGAATAGAAGAAATTTTGCACTAGATGATGTGATCTTATACTGTATCATGTACAATTATTGTATAATTACTTACATATAACCTCCCTAGAAAGCTGTTTTCTCTATTACATCTCGGATCAATTACCTCCTTCCCCGTCACCCAGATTCTCTCCCACTATCATGACCATTTATACAAAATATAATCATAATTGCACAGCTAAAAAATCAATAAACATAGATCCTACAGCTGTTGCATCAGGTGGTGGATGTTTTGAATTCAATCTTACGAATTGCGTACGATGTCTATTTAATTCAGGCATACTAACCGTTCTATGTAATTGTAATGATCTATCGTATGCAGGGAGTACTAATGGTGCACCAACTTGAGCTTCAGCTCCTGATAAATGTATAGCTATGATATGTACAATTTCTTGAGAAACTTTATCCAATTCATATAGTATATCAGCCCCGCCGTGTGGCACTGCTACTGTGCTGCTGTTTGGTTGTGCAATGATAGAAGCTGATAAAGACTGATAAATACGTTCATATGATGACAGTTCTCCTTGGTGTACTATATCATCACTTGAAGCACCTGATTCTTTCTTGTTGTTCTGTCCCTCGTCTTGTTCAACTATTGCATCAAACCGATTAAATATCAATGCATCAGGTAAACCTGTTTTAGGTGCGGTAGTTTTACGTGTAAATTGACTAGATACACTGGCACCACCAGATATCTTACCTTTGCGACGGAATGAAGATGAGATTATTTCTTCTTTTTCTTCTACATTAGATGTAATACTTGCAGATTTTGTTGTAACTGGTGTATTCCCTTCGCCAGTAGCGCTAGCAGTTGTCTCAGTATCCGAGGTATTTACCCTTATAAGTGGTCTATCCCATCGGTTGCGTTCATTAGGAGGTTCAAATCGTCTACGCAAATCAACCAAAATGTGATTAGGATAATTATCTTGGCCGTTATCATCACGACTAGTACTCCATGTATTACTATCGTTCTCATTACAGGTGACCCATACAGTACAATGTGTTGATTTCACAGTTCTTGCCAAACAATGTAATTCATAACGAAAACCTTTGATGTAGTTTAAACTATCAATGATAACCCATGAACTGCTAGATAAAGCATGATCAACAGCACTCTTTAATGCAGCACGTGTTACCTTTTCCACCATAGAGCTAGAATATCCATCAGCTTTGGAAATATCCAAACTCTCTTCATTGATGACCACCGCATCACATGTGTGTTTCGCGTGCAGATATTGCACAAGCTCACTCACATATCTTGTCTTGCCACAGCACGGATGACCTGTCACAATCACAAGAGGCATCTTAGCTAATGATTATCGTATCTAGAAACAATTTCCTACTCAGAATATTGCTAAAAACTATGCAAAAATGGTTAGCGTATTTGTCTTCCTTTAAGATAGATATATGAGTAGAAACGACAAACTTCGTGATAAAAATCTCCTCCGTGTCACTTTCCTCGTATTTCCGCCGGATAATGGAGAAGCGCTTTGGAAAAAACTTTGATGGAGTCTCTCTGTGAATAAAAATACTTTCATTAATTAGTCAAAGCCAGGATTATTCACTTGTTGTGTATTGTATAGTATAGCAATATTCCAATATTGACTATTTTTATACCTTTCCCTTTCGAAATCCACGAGGCTAGATATTACCAGAATTTGTACGCGTTAATAAGTTACAAGTAGATTAAAAAGATGTCAGAAATGGAAAACTTTGAAGTTCCCGAAGGATGTGAAGATTTGAACATTAAGATGAGTGCATTAGGGGTGATAATCATCAATACAGATGGCACTATGAGTAAGATTCCTAACTGGAACGAACTTACTGATTTAGAAAGGACAAGAGCAGTTCGTCTCATAGCAAGGAGAAATCAAAAGCGCAAGGAAGCACTAATAGCACAACAAGCCGAAGAAGTGGCGGCAGCTCCTGTAGAAAATATAAAAGGTAGACGAGATCAAGTAGAAGCAGCTACGGCTGCTCACTTGCATCATCTGAGTTCTGTTGCCGACGAAAGGCGAGAATTACAAAAGCAAGGGAAAATACTGCGTTGTGAATGTTGTTTTGGTGATTATGCAGAATCTTTTGAAGATGGAAATGATTCAACTACTATAAGGCCTACTTCCCTTTTCCCTTCTGGATATTGTCAACCATGCGCCCAGAAGAAGGTAGAAGATGACGATGAAAAGAAAGAAGTTCTGATGCTGGAAAATGGACCGTGACATCTCTTATTTCGGCATATTTAGAAAGAAACACACACAGCATTTTTGAAAACAAGAAGAATACATAGAGAAACATTTGCACTGATATTATAATCCCACTGAATTAAAACAAAGAACATATAAAAAATAATAACACTTATCATAATCTTCACCATTTTCCTCTTCCAAATTTTTCAACTTTTATCGACCATGCAACTGCTGGGAAATGACATCAAGTAGCCCAGGAGTATCTTTGACTCCTTTTTTTACATGAAATACACTCAATTCACCGCGTGATTGAAAATATTCAATAACTGGTGCTGTCTTAGCTTCATATTCTAACATACGGCGTGTTATAGTATCAGCAGTGTCATCATTACGTGATATAGATAAATCTGGTTTACATTTAGTAGGACCTAGAGAGCATGTGCTGGGAATAGGTAAGATAGCCGGCATATCAAATTCGTCAGTGATTATATCAGCTGTATTAAAATCTTTACCACAATTTGCGCATTGTCTTCTATTCATAATCTTTTCTATTGCAACCCATGGTTCTAATACTATTTGTATAGCTGCAAATGCATAATCTGAAGTGTCAGCAGTATTAGTAACATTAGAGATGAGTCCCTCAGCTTGTTGTACAGTTCTTGGATATCCGTCTAAAATTACACCACGACCCCATTCTTTTATCAATGATTCTGATGTGCTTTGGATATAGTTTGTATTGATATGATGAAGATGCTTGAAAGCAATTTTGTCTGCTAATGAATCTGAGACTAGTCCTCCATTTTTCAAGATTTGTGCTACCTTGTTGCCCACTTCTGATCCATCTCGTACTTCTTGACGTAAACAATCACCTACAGACAAATGTTTCCAGCCTGTTTTTGCTTGAATAAGAGAAGAAAATGTACCCTTACCAACTCCAGGTGCACCAATCAGCACAATATGATTCATTCGCATCTTTCAACTTAATAAATATTACCTTACCCTCTTTTTATTCCCCACAACTGTCTAGATAAATAATGCAAGGTAAACCCGATAGTTTTTGAGGAGTTAATGGCACCTCTGCGGCGTAGAAACCACTCAATTCCTTGTTTTTCCGTCAGAACGTACGCACGCACTACGAAGTGAAAACTGAGCAACGCTTCACCAAAGCTTGACTTGCAAGTCAAGAAATAGTTTGTTGGAACGTTTGTTGGTAACAGGTACTTCAATTAGTCCAGTAACCTTCAAACAGTCTCGCAAGATGGCATCTAATGTCGGTAATGATGGCAAAGTGAAGCTGCTGAGCACGTCAAGACCAAATACAATTCCTAAGTTTTTTACGGATGGTAGTGATCGCTATGATAGAAGCAGGCCTGATCCTGGTGCACCCACAGCAATGCAGATTCGTACCATGTTATCACATTCACAAAAGGGTACAGAAAATGATCCACTTGGTGATAGACCTGACATGATAGCAAAATTAGAAACTGCACGTCTACAACAATTACAGGAAAGACGTGAACGTGAAAAGGATTTATTTCAATTAGATAAAGAACCATTGAATACTTTTGCTTTACCAGGTAAACCAGAATCATCTGTTATGTTACCTGCATCAAAAAAGAAAGTCCAAAAGAAATTGAAGTTGAAAGTGACTGAAATATCACAAGAAGATCCTGGACCATCATTGGATAAGGAAGCAATGGATGCTAATGCTGGATCAATATTACCAGTAAATGAATTCTCATTTTTAGCGACTGCAACTGGCTATAATCGTCTTGATGGTAATGATGAATATAAGGAAGGTACCATGGGTGGCAATACTACTCAACGTCCCGGTACAACCCCCGCAACAGGTGGTGGACAAACTGCTGATCTTGATGAAGCAAGTGTTATTTTATCAGGTTTACAAACAAGCGAAGATGCTATTAATTTCTTTGCAAGATATGGTAGTGAAACAGGTGTTAAATTTATTCATTTACAAGAATTAAAACATACTAAAGAATATGCTCCGTATGATCTTGTACGAATTGAAGGACCAGTACCTCTTACAGAAGTATATTATACAATGTCACCTGCTGGTATTGTATGTAATTCACCAGGTGAGAATTCAGAAACAATACCTTTAAGTGCCTGGATGAGACATGGTATGTTGTTTAAAATATTACGCAATATTGGTTTTTTTAAATATTTTTTACATAGAAAAATATTTAATACTTGGCGTGATAATGTGCGATTTTTATTATTTGCTAAGCAACGTAAAAATGTTGGTTCAAGATTATATATGACAAGAAAGACTACCACTTCTGCTATATTAAGTATTAAAAAACATTTAATGAGTGTGCAATCAGTACGTTTGTTGTATCTAGATGGTCGTACCATGGAAAAGGATACTTTTGTTGATCAACAAACCCAAAATTGTGTTAAATCTGGTACATTATTTGAAGAAGCTATACGCAATGTGACGTCAGAAGTACAAACTGTGATACATCAAATACAGAATATCCATTCAAGAGCATCCGTAGACCCATCAAACCAAGCCGCGTCGTACGATGATGATGTACCAGAAAAACATAAGTCATTATTAAGACTACGTCAAGAAAAACTAGAGAGAATAGCCATGCGTAAACAAGCCAAACTTGAGTATGCTACACTACCTGATTTTATTCGATTTATTGACTATTTGACTGTGGAAGCTTTAGTCAGCATTGCCATAACAACATTACAATCATTTTATGATGATTTTATTAAAACAAGAAAAAATGGTGTATTTGAAACTATGGTTAGATTTAATAGTAGTGGATCGTATTTTTCACCTACATGTGATGATTTACAAGGAGTTATGGATAGATTAATTGAAATTATGGTCAATTCTGTTGGTAATTTGAACAGGGTCGCATATTTAAACAATAAAACACAACAGGCAAATGGAGCTAGTATTCAAAGTATGGTAAGAAATGATAGAAAATTTTGTGAAACAATTGAAAATATTAAACGCCGTTTAGAGCAAGATTTTGATCGTGCAGCAGAATTTGCACATTCTTATGATAGTGTACGACCAATATATGATTTTAATGCAACATGGGATTTTGCAGCCTTTAA